>Ga0247733_1000039_pt1 | contig 231698 bp, 219 predicted proteins | sample UWRJL043104R2_FD_180932 | JGI IMG/M metagenome (GOLD analysis project Ga0247733, IMG submission 180932) | Plant litter microbial communities from Arlington Agricultural Research Station in Wisconsin, United States - UWRJ-L043-104R-2 | ecosystem: Environmental > Terrestrial > Plant litter >... | reverse complement strand
CCTTCCTGTTCTTCCTTTCTTGTCTCGTAGAGGCGAACCCCGAAGCGTCGGAGGTACAGGCTCTTCGTGCGCCTCTTGCTGCGGCACTCCGTGAGCGTGTTGGTCGGCGGGGCGATACATTCGCGGTTGCTGCGCGCGTGCTTGCGTGCCAGTCATTGGGTGTGTGGGCTGGTTCGGATGTATCGCATCTAAAAGAGCTGCAAGAGAGTGATGGCGGATGGGAGGTGGGGTGGGTGTGCCGCTATGGGCGGAGTCAGAAGCGCATTGGTAGCCGGGGTGTTGTCACTGCGTACGCCATCAAAGCGCTCGAACAGGATGTGAAAATCTCCGCGTAGGTTGCGGAAGATGATGGGTGAGGGGTGATAGAGCTGGATGGAATGAACTTCCCTTCGGGGATCGTGACGGAATAATGGTTGCATATGAGGCGTCAGCGGCACATGGTTGTAAGTCTGTTGAAGATACTCACAGCGATGATATACCACTACATCTGCGCGGCACACTGCAGTTGTCGGTTTCTTTGTTAGGTTCAGGATGTGTTTTCTTTTGGGGAGAGCAAGTACAGCATGCATGTACAGTGCAACACCGTACTTCATATTATGCTAGGCTTTACGATGTATGATCGAAAGTGATCAATAACCACTGAGGTTCATGCAATCTAGTAACCGTGATTCTAGCAAAGTCATCCAAAAGCTCAACGACTGACCACTTCCTTCCTTAGTTCTCACCGCGCCTCACCGGCGGTGGGAACTCGCTACTGCAGCCAAAGATAAGCTGGTTCGTCTACATGCCTATGAATCTCTTCATGAGGGCGGGAGCAACTGTGGCGATACTGTTCGCATTGGCATTGCAGTCCGTACTACCACCGATCTGCGACGCATCGCATCCATCCGGATAGAAAAAACTGCTTAACGCAATAATAACATATGCCGCAATAAGCAAGCTGCCTTCGAGGTAGTTGCTCCTACCGTCCAAGACGAGAAAGTTGACGACGAATGCCGTAACAAACAGCGCCACAGTCTCGAAGATGTTGAAGTACAGCGTCATGGGCTTGCCCATAATCCAGCCAAGGATGACAATAAAGGGCGTGATGAAGATGGCGATCTGTATTGAAGACCCCACTGCGATGCCGATGGCGAGATCCATCTTGTTTTTCATTGCCACAGTGACAGCGGTGACATGCTCGGCTGCGTTACCGACAATTGGCAGGATGATAAGACCGATGAAAGCTTGGCTGACGCCGGTATTTTCGACCATAGGCTCAATGGCTCCACTCAAGAAGTCGGCACAAACGGCAACCAGGGCTGTGCTAATCAGTAGCAGCATAATGGCGGCGGTGCGAGACATGAGAGGTTCCTCCTCCTCATCTTCAGCCTCTACGGTTATCAAGGAGGGGGGAGCAGCATTGGAAGGAAGACGAGCGGGCGATGGACGGCCACTCGCACTTGACTGAGGCTGAAGACGGCTTAGGTCGTTAGGCTCAGAAATAGTACGACGTAAGGTTCGAGGAGCGGCGACGCGGATGTTCGGTCCTGGAGTACCAACAGGCGCAGGGTTTTGTGGGTTGCTGAATATATTGTTGGACAGAAGGTTGAAAGCTGGACGGTTAGTGCGCCTCGCGTGAGATGCAGCCTCGCCGTGCTGGACCTCTTCGGAGAAGGCGACCTTGGCCGAACGTTCGGTTTCCTGGGGTCCCGAAATAGCTTCGAGCTCGAGCTTCACGACCTGTTCCTTTTCGTGGTGCTTGCGATGCTTCTTCTTGTTCTTCGACTTGCGCTTCTCCTGTCTAGGCGAATGGACGGATCCAGACGACCCAGCTTCAAAGTCGCGGGCAATTGGCGCATGGCGATCATCGATGTCAGCTTCATCGCCGCTCATAATGTCACCGAGACCGTCACGTCGGGACACAGGTCTCGAGTCGATAGCATTCTCGTCGGCGACATTGCGCTGCATGTCAAAGTAGCTTCTGTGCTGCTCAACTGAGGGCGAATTCATGACGGAAGGAGCCTCGGGCGTGCTCTTCTCCTTGAAGCTTGCGCTCGACTTGCGACGCATTCTTCGGACGGCACGCTTGATCTTCGACTTGGCCGTGGTGTGGGAGCCAGCAGAGCTGTCGCTGTCGCTGCTGCTCGAACTTGACGAGGAGTCAGAGCTAGACTCCCAAACTTCGGCCAGGACACCCGGATGCGACTCCTCGTCGATAATGTGCTGTGGCGTACTGGCGTACATGTACGTGTGGCTCTTGAGCTGGAACACTAGGTACAAAACATAGACCAGCAGCAAGACGACACTGGTGCCGCGGCTGACCAGGAGCGTCTCGTGATCAGCGATTGCGTTGTTGGAAAACGCGGCGTGGAAAGCTGTTGGCAGCAGCAGACTCATGACTGCTAAGCTGAGCATGCAAGCACTCATCTGCGTGACGGTGCTATTGTAAACCTAGGTAGGTCAGCATCGGGTCGGGCTGGGCGAACTCGACAGAGAAGCTTACCTGCTCTTGATATCGGAGGCCTCCCAGTAGGAAAGCCATGCCAAGAATGAGCAAAAGGTTGGCCAGAATGGAGCCCAATAGGGCTGCCTGCACGACCTCGATCTGATTCGCCGCTAGCAAGATGATAAAAAGAATGAGCTCGACAGCGTTTCCGAACGAGACGTTGAGCAATGCACCCAGCGTGTCTCCGAGGCGCGCTGCGACGGCCTCGGTGGCGTGCGCAAGCAGACCAGCCAGAGGAATGATGGCGATGGCGTTCATGGAGAACACAATCACGGGGTCCAGATCAGCGGCGTACACCGCGATACCGATGGGCACAAATATCAAAAGCACGTTGACCCAGCTATGGAGGATGGCTCTTTTGGTATGGTTACCAAAGCGAAAAATTCCGTGTTTCATGCGCGTGGCCATGGGCGCCTTCTCTACGGCGGGAGTCGCCTCTCCGTCGGACGAGGCCGCTGGAGCTGGCAAAGTGGGCGACTTCTTGCGGGCAACATGGTTGGCGTCACCGTTTTCTGTGCCAGCATCGCGCGACGGCTTCTCGGTGAGAGAAGAGTCTGGAGTCGTGCCGCCATTGCTCTTGGTTGAGGGTTGGTGGTGGGTTGGAAGGACGGGCTGTGTGTCATCCTTTTTGCGTCCCAAGCGCAGTGCAGTAGTCTTGGACGTGACACTGCGCGATAAAGGGGGATCGTCGGTCTCTCCCATCGATTGTTGGTGTTGAGTGTGGGTGTGGAACGGGGGGGTACGAGAAGTACGTGGGGTGTCAAGCTTCTCCACGCGGGCGCGGCGGCCTCTTGTACTGGGCCAAGCTGCTCTGGGCAGTGGCGCACCAAGGAACGCGCTTGCCAAAATAGCGGATCGCGGATGCCGGGAGTGACGTCGTCCACCGTTCCTCTGATTGGCGGCGTCGTGCTGCGCCTCATATCGCCCCGTGCTTGCCGGCCAGACCATCACATACCGGTTCTCGTGATTTCGTCCCATCCAGCTTCCATCTCTTGCTATCCTCCGTGTCCTCACCGCCTCACTCTGCTTATTGAAGCCTGCAATCCGTCTGCACTGATGACGCATATGCTAGCGCCGTGTGTTTGTGGTGCAGTTCGGCAAGAATGTGCCGGAGAGGCGAAATTCGCGTCATCTCCGACGACGGATGGGATGAATCCGAGCCCATCTCCGTTATCACGTTGCACTTGCTGACCATCATCATGACCACATGTCGCCATGTTCTATCTGCAAGGACCGAACGGTTCATCCTCGCTCTTTCGAAGACAGCGTTGGGCGATAGTCGAACCGTGCTGCGGGTGGGTGCGTCCAGCATCCTCGCTTTCCCAGTGAAATGCATACTCAATTGATCATCCCCGCCAAATGTAGATGAAGGTGCTCACCATCCCTGACAACGTTTCATCGCAGCTCGTTCATCGAACTTCCAGGGATCCGCCACTGGACGATATCATGGCCATCTTCATGATTAGCAAGGAGGTCATGAAGCTACCTGGACGTAGCTTATATGGCGTGCGAACAATTGAGCTGGAGCGTTTGAGTAGGTTTGTGTGGAGTGCTGATTTCCAACACGGGGTTAACCGAGCGAAAGATAATCCTAGGGGAAGGGTGGGCAAAATAACCAGCTGCGCCTGCCTACAGAGCCGTGTCCCTGTCTCACTGTGTATGAGGAGTTGTACGCGTGGCTTGGCGATTCTCTGGAGTCCTCAGCATTATGAAAGCTCCCGAGCTTTTTTGACTATTGGAGTATCGAATTAGGCGTATGACATTGGCAATGCTCGTCTAGAGGAGTCTTAACACCTACAGTACAGTCTAGGATTAGTAACTTCTGGAGCCAGACGCAGCCAGCTAGAGTCCAATTTACATTTTAGCTTCGCTACGTAGTAGTCAATTCGTCACAAATGACGTCTCATGGCACTCATGCTGGGTCACTTATCTTTTGTGTGAGTGAACAGAGACGGCTAGACTAAACTTTGCAGATCGCGTCGAATTGGTGATATTGCGCAGGTTCTGTCCAGAGATGTTACGCACTGGTCGCCCTGTAGGCCGGCCTTTCGACATCAGGAGCTGTCTCACCACCAAGAGCATATTTGAGCCTATGGATCTTTCGAACTGCATCGTATGGTGAATGCGATACTGAATTTGCTACGTTGCTTTTACGATGAGGATGGAAACTTTGTCACTTCGCAGGCCTCGACCTAAGATCAACCGTAAAGGCTTTCCCAGGCTGTAACAATCACGAAAATCGATGACGTGAATCCGAATTAAAAGCTGAGAGACTGGGAGAGTGACATTGAACGCACTCGCCTTGAACGGTCTCCCCCTTTATTCCTACCTCGACTGCTCGTCGAAACTCCGCACGGTCAATCTCAGCCCACAATGCCACACCACCACACGCTCGCCACCAGCGCTTTCGCAATGTACTACCTGTACCTCATCGCTCTTCTGCTCGCTCATCTCCCCATCACCACCGTCGCTCGACATGCCGGCGTCCCTGGCGGTGTCTTTACCTGCGAAGGGTAAGCAAGCCCCCAGCCCTCAGTTTCACCGTCATTACCACACACCCGGCCACAAAACTAAACCCCACATACAGACCAAGCTGGAATGGAAACTACAAATGGACCGATTCCGAAACTATGAGCAAGTGCGTATCCTTCACGACCACGATCCGCTCCATCGGCCCTGACTGGGGAGGCTACTGCATCCTCTATGGCTCAGGAGGCTGCCGACCCGAACACGAGATTCGCAAGCTGTATGCTCCGGGTATGTGGAATGGTGTTCCAGGATTCTCGGCTATGCGGTGCCTGGAGTATCATTAGGAGGGGAGAGCAAGGTAAGCTGCATCAACGGAGTTGGGCACAGATGGCTGATCGAGTGTCCAGAGATTCGGCACTGCGCCTGGTATGTGCATTCAATAACATCAATACGGGTGAATACGATATGGGTTGAGGCTGAACTCGTTGTGGATAATGTGAGGAGTTGGAGACTGGACAAAGATAAGCTAGCAAAAGACTGGTAAATCATGCTCGCTGCATACTCTTTTAATGATCAGCCACGAACGATACAGCTTTATACTCTATCCTTTATTTGCACCAGATCACGCATCAGCAACCTTTACGACAACCTTCCTACTGCCCGCTCTCCCACTCTTCAAGTATTCCCAAGCCCCCAAAATCCCCTCAACTCCGTTTACCTCCTCCGTGTACTCACCCACCTTCACAGCGCCACTCTCCAAAAGTTCATAAATAACCGGAATGTAACTCTTCACCCTCCCATTCAACTTCTCCGACTCTGGCCGCCCGATGGGGCCGAGCTCAATGCCGATGGATCTGAAACCAAGCGACGCTTCGGGAAGCGGATCCCAGTCGTTGGTTGTAACGTATACGCGTGGAGTATCGGTGCTGGGGAGGGAAGTGTAGAGAGCGGAGAGGACGGTGTTATTCTGAGCGACTGCGTCGAAGGCGAGGGTGAGCGAATTATTTGTAATGTGTTGGATGTCGGAGATCAGACCGGTGGTGTCTTTGGAGTAGTCAATCGTCGCATCTGCGACGACTTTACTCATGAGCTTGTCTCTGTAGTCAGCAATTTTCATTCCTCGTACCGTTCGGCACTTAAATCAACGCACATACCTCAATCGACTTAGCCGAGCACGTTGTTACAACTTTATACCCAGACAATTTCAACGCCTGCACTGCGAACTTCCCCACGGTACTCGCCCCGCCAAACACAAGTACCCACTCATCTCTTCCGTCCGGCAGATTCTCCGGATCCAAAAGCGGCAGGTTCAAGGTATTGAATACACCTTCGAATGCAGTAAGAATCCCTACTCCCGTGGCACAGGCTTGCGCGAAGTTGAGGCTCTTCGGTTTTGGAATCGTGGCGACGGCGTCCATGAGAAACTGCATCACATGGATTAGTTCTTGGAAAGCTCTCTTTCGTAGAAAAGTTAGAGAAAAACGACGTACATATTCTTGCCACGCCCCATGCCCCCTCTGTCCTAGCCTCGTACACCCAAACACCTCACCGCCGTCCTTGAATTTCCCACCCAACGCACTCTCTGCATCTTTTCCGGCCTTGACAACTACACCCGCAGCGTCGCAGCCTGGTACAAGCGGCCAGCTCTCCACAAGCAAGCCCATGTTGGCCATGAAAGCGTCCACGGGATTGATGGCCGTGTAGATACACTTGACTAGGAGCTGTGTATCGCTGGGCTCAGGTACGTCGATGTCGGAGCGCACCTCCGCGGACGCGCCGATACTTGGGACAAGGACGGCTTTCATTGTCGTGTCGTTGAAGACGGGGATTCGAACCAGTAGTGCTGAATGGAAATGGATGAAGTTTCGAAGGGCTAGCAAGACATACACAGACGATGAGATGGTGAATACGTGCGAGGTGTACTGGCTTCTTATGCTTCCACGCCTTCGTATATCGCATTCTCGCGACCAGCAGTACAGCAGTTTTGAAGGACACAGCTTAGCTCAATTGGGACTGCCTATCAGTGCCGCCTGCATCGTGCAGAACGCTCGCAGCCAATGCAAGCCATCCATCTGTAGTACTCAGCTGAAGGAGGTTTGGTAATCACTGGACATGAAGCGATCCATGTCGCTCTCGCTTAGCACAGCCTATCCCCATAGAGCTTTAGCAGGAGCATCGGTAAGTCGGTGATGTCATTCACCGATGTTCACACCTGGGCAGCGGAAGGCGGTTGCACGCGAGCGCTCATATAATCATTTGCATCCCAAAGTAGAAAGAGGAACGCTCGAGCTTTGAGATCATATCCTGGAAACGGAGAGGTTGTGATTCGTTCAGATATTTCGTAACGCTCGGAAAGCTGGCTCGCATGTGCGTCTTCGACAATTTCAACCGCCCACCACTCAGCAGGTCGACGCGCCGTTCCCAGTAGCATTGACATATGCACCTCCAGCATCACCCAAGCATTCCGCTACATATTGTTAGCTGGTACCTTTCATCTCTGTAGTACTGAACTAACCAACAGTCACCAGCTTCAGGTTGTTCGTCTTCGCCCAATTGATCAGCCACGGCGTAAGTGTCTCAACAGTGCCCTGATACGTCTCATGCATGAGCGGGATGTGGCCATTGCCGCTAGCGCCCGCCTGCTGGAACTTCTGCTGGCTCTGTGAGGGCGTCTTTCCATTCCAGTCTTCGGCATCGACATCGTCCGTTATGACACGGTAGCCCATAGTCTTCATCACAGAGAGCACGTTGCCGCCCGTAGCGAGGTATGGCGGCCGCATGTAGGTGGGTTTCACGCCGAGGATATTGGCGAGTGCGGTCTCGAGACGCGTCATTTGGCTTGTCAGGTCGGAGGTTGACATGGAGCCAAAGTTCTGCGGGTGCGACCAGGAGTGCGAGGCGATTTGGTGGCCGGCATCGAAGGCGCTCTTCAGCGCGGTCTTCTGATTGTAGATGCAGCCTAGTCGTCAAAAGCGTGAGCAGTTTGCAAACCATGTGTCGGATTTCTTACCATAGAGAGTGCCGGTGACGAAGAAGGTGCCCTTCGCCCCACCGTTCTTGAGGATGTCACTAAGTTTTTGAGTGTACTGGTAGGGCCCGTCGTCATATGCAAGAGCGAGCTGACCGGGCGCAGAGCACTTTGTAATAACCACACCAGCTCTGTTTCTATTAGCTTCCACCACTACTCACGTTAGCCCAAGGAATACATACGCTGGGCCTGCGCGCGCCATCATTTGGATTGGGTTCAGGAGCGGATACGCGTTTGCGGCAGCCGCCAGCGAGGCGACGATCAAAGTGGTAAAGCCCATGATGTGTGCTACCTCAATGGGCAAGTGTTGACTACGAAATTTGTACCACGTCGAGTCTTTTCGTCCGGGATCTTCTTATAGATGCAGCTTCGGCTCCAGTGCTGTACCAAGCCCCGTCATTCATCAAGCGTCTCTTGGCTTATCCCAGGTAGATGGGCTCAGTTTACCCGAACCTGGACTTCGTGGGGGGCGAATTTGTCTTCCATCCAGCCTGTCGAAGCGTTTCCCCTGTATAGACTCGAGACCTGGGGAACCCGTGATATTGGGATAGCGTGCGCGTGGCGGCGATGCTGTCATTGGTGGCGAGAAGATCCTGGGACAATCATCTGCCGTGAAGAGCCGATCATTTCATTTGAAAAGACGCAGAGAGCCCTTCATCCGAGTATAACGAAGGACAACCGGCGTATAGGCCATATTAGTGTACTGAATGCTTCCGCCGGTTAAATAACACTAAGGCTTGTGCACGTGCTCAGTGTGGGGTAGATGAAATTGCGACAGCGCAATGCTTTTATCAAACGAACAACTAGAGCGTCTCACTCACGAGGGTGACTAGTATACTTGGTCGTAACTAGCTCAGTACAGTACTAGTCGATTACGAAGTCGCATCAAAAGATATCGCCGAGCAGTGGATCGTTGAAGTCGAATGGACCAGGAACATACGCATGAAGATCACCATGCCAACTTGAGGATGCCCTTGTTGGACTGCCCAGCACAACTTCCGTGGTAGAGGTGAGCGGCAACGCATGCGACAAGCGAAAAAAACTAGGAGGTAGACATCCGTCCGATGACTCTCTAGGGCAAGGCAACGACGTGGATGACTCCACCGGCGCCAACCGCGTCCGAACATTGTTGTGCTCTCGCTGTTTCGGCGCATCTGAATGCAAGTGTCCAAATTGCTTCCTCGTCCAGAGAGGTAGGTCCCATCGGTTTTGGATCGTGTGCTCGGTGAACTTTGGATACACCTGGTCGATTGTTTCCCGACTATCTTTCCAAGCTCCAGAGGCAAACGTGCCTTTGGCCGAAGCCTCTACGATACGGGCCAGTCTTGTGCCCTCGAGGGAGAAGTGTCCACCGAGTGCCTCCCAGGCTACCTTTGTCGCAAAGAAGCCGATGGTGTTGACCTCGACGTTGTCCTCGCGCTTTTCGAAGTATTTAAGCTCAAGACATCTCAAGATGTTGGTTGCGGCTTTATGACGATGGCGTCCGTAGGTGATCGTGGGGTCGATGGAGTGAGCCAGTTGCAGAATGCAGATATGCGCGGCATTGCAGAGCATATACGTTGTGGCGGAATTTTGATTTGGGATGTGCGGATCTAAACCTTTGTAAGACAAAGCATCGCCATCGCCATCGCCATCGCCGTCCCCTTCCAGATTGTGGTTATAGATTCCCCATTCCAAGTATATGGCCTCTGACCGCTGCAGCAGGGCACGTGCAGTAGCTACCAGTGATTGCTCTTGCTGTTTTCGACCATCGGCAAGAACTCGATTACGTTTACTGGTAGCGTGCGTACAGTCGGCTAGTAGGTTCCAAAGTTCATGCTTGATGAGGGAGCCATGATCGGTGGTCTCAGGCGGAATATTCCTCCATTCTGGCTTCGCCCAGAGGGAGGCTTGTCCCGTGGCCAGTGCGCCAATGATGCCTATGGCGCGAAAATTGTTAACGACGAAGGCAGCATCGCCGGGAGCGGAACTTGGAGGGCCCCGGACTTCTAGGATAGCTTCAATTCCGCGAACATGTTTGAGGAAGTTAGTTGGTCCTGTAGGAAGGAAGATCTCGAGCAACATGCATGTTGTCGCGGTTAGGAGGGTCTCATTGGTGGTTTGTAGCTGGCTGTGGGCTATGTGGGAATTGAGCTGCAGCAGAACCTCGTTATACTGTCTATAGCCACGGTTCGTCGTCGCAGTTTTTCGATTTTGGCTTCCAAAGAAGGTGACGGAGAGACTAAGGATGGCTTTGCGGAGTAGGTCGCGGCCAGGGTCATGCCGGTAGCCTTCTGCTCCGTGATGCCATTGAATATTGTCGCATGCCAATTCAACCGAGCTGCCTAGTAGCAAATGTTTGCGTGTGAAGGCTAGACATATGTCGTCTTCAAAAGCTACAAGTGAAAGGCTGTTGGGTACGTGTATGCTCCGGCCAGGTTGTTTTTTCAAAGTCGTGGGGACGGCAAAGGTTTGGATTACCCATGTGGTATCCTTGGGGCCATCGCACTCAATTCCTCGTTTTGTGCAACGATTGCATATCGGTCGGGTTTCATCTAGGATTGTTAGTCTAACCCGTGAAGCAATGACCCCACTGAATGAAGGGTCGGGCAATCCTCTGCATGTCCAAAGAAGTTCCTCCGAACGCAATACTCACCGCATTTGACGCGCCGGCGGCGGCAACTTGAACATCCTTTCGATCGACCGCCCCGACTCACCATGCTGGCCCGTTTCGGCAGAAGCAATTATGGTGCTCGCAGCAACGTATGAATGAGCGACTGCAGCTGACAAGAATGGCTCATGCTCACGACCAAACATCAAGGGAAGAAGATAGGTAGCTTGTTTAGAGCACGCTGCGAAGCCTGCGGTTGATGATGAATCTACGCGATGCGTTCGAGTGGCTGGGATTTGAGGGGTCAACGCCAGACTGACACAGGATCGACTAGTGCAAACGCCGTTAACTCCGTGACGACTTCGCTTTCAACACTTCAAACTCAGCGCCATTCAACAAACACAGCTCATAATCTCGGGTAGCTACGGAGATTCATGAGGATCGGGGGCGGCGTTACAAAACACGCGTTGCGTTCCTCTCACGACGCGAATTCCAGACATTTGCGGCAGTAGAAGGGGTCTGGTCCTACTCTAAAGCTGGCGCGCTTGAAATAGATAGCAAGATCGTATCTAGCACCGTAGCAACAGCTGGCGCTATTCTAAGCTGCTGCCGCATCTAAGGGTATTGCGCAACGACATTCATGCTTTTTACTAATAACATCTAGGTCGGAGGTTGCAAAATTAGACGATAACGCGCTGTTCACTAAGTAAGATGTTAACAGCCTGTTGTCAATAGACGTTGCAGGTTTCGGAAGCAGCCTGTTTAGACTACTCATTAGTTAGTGATTTGCGAAGGTGATTAGAACATCATTACAGCTAAACATAGTAAAATAAAGTAGTTAGCTAGCAACAAGTGTAAGTGCACAAGTAGCTTAGCTGTAACGACGCGTCGTACGCGGAAAATAAGTATTGAAATGTCTTTCTATCTAGCGACGCTAAGTCTAATATCGTTTCAGAAATTACCGTTGCCGATAGAGGCTTTACTAATGGTCACAGGCTCTCCACAGTTGGTAGTATGAAACCCTCGTTAAGGACTTTGCGTGCAACTCTAAGGTCCAACCAAGCTACCGTTATTCTACTTGGCCTTCATCAGATGCGCCAAAATCCTCTGGAACGATTAGAGAACATTCACTCGCGGGGCACCTAGCGCACCAAAATCGAATTTTACAGGTTTGAAGCGTTCCGCACCAGCTCGGAGACTAGTATTGAGCAGGCTTATTTGAGATTTCGCCCATGTTCCATCCGTTGCGAACAATACGCATATGACCTGTTTTTCTTGTCGATAGTTGTCAACCTACGGTATGGAAATCCTGCAATGCAGCGCATAGTGAATCATCTGCGCAACAATTGACTTTGCGAGCTTCAATTCCTGTTTGCTGAAGCCATTCTGGCACTGTCAAGCTTGCTCTTGAAATGACGACCGCCTGCAGCTGATCAGGATACTGCTGTATCGATGTAACGACTGCACGACCAAGATCTGACGATGTACCACCTGCGCCTGCGACAGTAATCATGTTGGGAAGGTATGATAATAAAGTTCAAAAGTCCATAGTATGAAGACCAGGAATACATTCGTAATTATGTCTCCGGCTGTGGCCCGCCAGTGACCAAAGACTCCGTACGATAGACGATCAATGCGAACCTGATCGTCGCTCGCGGATCGCATACGTCCTGCCACCGCAGCTTCTATGAAGGCGCATTGGCCAAGTCAGACCTCTACCGGCAGCGTGCCTAATAGAACCTTTAGAAGCTAGGTAGCGGCGTTGACTACTTTTCCCCAAGAACTGTGAACAACCCCGAAATAGCACCAACAAGCGGGAACACCGATCTCGCAACATGCATCCACGCCCATTTTGTCAAGAGATGTTTGACCTCAGATAGGACCGCCATGTTTGGCGCGGCGTGTAGTGCAAACAAAGCATCATTCGTTGGTACCATGACCAACAACGTGAACGGCACGATGCTGATCGTTGCTGCACCTGCTGTAGCATAGCGAAACCACTGCGGGCGGCCCACTGCGTACTTTCGCAATGCTGTGTACGCATAAAGGCTGGTCGCTGCGACGGCAGTTGTTGGCATGATGTTGTGTCCGTAATAGAAGAGACGCGCCCATTGAGAGAGCAGATGGGATGGGTCCGAGTTGGTCTCCAGAAGGACTGGGATGGTCACCGCTGAGAGCGAGAACATCATGCCTAGTATAGAAGACATTGTAAGACTACGTCGCAATACGGGAACGAATGGTTCGTACCTGAGAGGAATGCACCGGTCATGACGGCGGTGGCCGGGATGCCGATAGCTGCGGGTGGCGTTTGTTGTGGAGCCATTTGCGCGGGTGGACAGTGGTTGTGATCGGGTTGCAATGGGCAGGACAACATGGGTGCATGGTCGTACTAACGCGCCGTCTTATACTTCACCGCGGACCAACACATCCGCAAATCCTCGAATTGGCAAATCTGCAATACGCATATACGCTCGACTGATTGGCTAGGTAACCTACAGTAACCCCCCGGTACGGAGTAGTAGCGCGAAATCACAGTGAGGGAGCTCTCCTATTGGCTACAATGCCTGTTTCGGCCAGTGTCACCCTTTCCATGAGTTTTTACAGGGTGAAAAGGAGGCCGTCCTACTGGTACAAACCCATGATGAAAATCCGCGCTACTACTGCGTTCCGGGCTGACGTGGATGTGACGTTGTATGAGCTTTGCCATTTACGGCCAATGCGACTAGACTCCTAGGCCTGACTTGACGACCCAGTCCTCGCCGATGCATTGGACGGGTTATATAAACTTCTCCTGACGCCGCATGATTACACCCAAGTGCTCTACTAGTACCAAAGCAGTGTTCGTTGTGATTCGATCAGGTATGGCACTTCATGAGCAATTCGCGGCCCCCAAAATTTGCCCAGTATCATTGCCTCACCATTTGTGGCTATCGAAAGCTGGGCATAAGCGAGGAAGATATCGCAACTACTTGATCAGTTTTTTTTAGCTCCTATGACTAAATATCTAATGATCAAGTACGGCATCAAGTGACGGACACAAGCACGCTTGCTCCGTTAAGGAATTTGCGAATGCTCAGGCTAATCGGACACAATATCCACAATCAGACACCCGCTTGCATCTTGAAAGTTGAGCTGGTCGTCCCTCACATGGTCAACATCGCTGAATATAAAATTTGACTGTTCCAGCCAGAACGTTTAGAAGAGGAAGATCGATATGGCGGCAGCTCCGCCGATCGGCAGCTTGATGTAGAAACACCACCTCCAACTCACCCTGTCGGTGAAGGCGCCACCGAGCAGCAGTCCGATGGCGCCGGCAACGGCGTAGGTCATGCCAAGGACGCCCATCATCACGGGCCGCTTAGCAGGCCCGACGGTCAGTGACACGATGGAGTAGCCGAAGCGATGGCACGGCCGACGACCAGGGTCTTGGAGTTCTGTGCCACGCCACAGAGCACACTGCCGACCTCGAAGATGAAACTCGAGGCTAAGAAGGGCCACTTGATGTCGTAGTACTTGTACAGCTTGAACTCGTCCGTGATTTTTAGAATGGCCGTGCCGACGATGGTCTGACCGGGCTTCTCATTGGCTTGGGCTCTAGCATCGGCAATGTCCATAGTGAAGCCTTCGGTGAAATCCGTATCCCCTATGGTCGCCATCGTAGGCTTCGTCTCCGGCGAGTCTGTCATGGCGTAGGCTTAAGGTTGTGATCATGGGAGTGAGGGCCCACTTGTCAGGAACTGGGTCTAAGGAAGACTACTCGAAAAGGGGAGAGTGAGATGAGAGTCGGCAAGACAGCAATTGGTGACGGAGTAAGCTCCGTTATGTTGAAAATGAAATGGTGAGAGAAGAACCTGGTATAGTGGATAAAAATCGGTCGAGGGGAGGGGCATCCGACCCGCTACTGAACAAGTTCGTTCGCAAAAAGTGATTGTAGGAAGTACTGATCCAGCTGGCTGATCGGGAGGTTCCAAAACGAACCCTCCGATAACGTTCGACCTCAATCGGTAGTAAGGCTAAACGTTTCTCCGACGCCTGAGCTCTCTTGCCCAGAGGTACTGATAAATGGCGAGCTTCATCTTTGCAGCGAAATATTGAAAGAGGAGCGTGGGCTTATCCATACAACAAAAACAAAAACGCTCTTATGGGCGAAAGCGTACACTTTGAAGCTCGTTTGTCCCACTAGAACAATCCCGATAGCGATAGGAGTTATGTTATTAATATGAAGATCCAACTTTGTGTGAGGTGATTCTTCGGCACTTCGTACCGGTAGCGCACTATCGATACAGCGAGTACTATTTAGAGTTGGCTTGGATCTTCGACGACTAGCTGTACTATAAGAAATTTGCTTTCGAACGTATAATCGACTTAATTCGAAATCTATTCTTTGTATTGAGATGGTGCTGTGCGATGGGTGGAAGTTGGCGAACAAACATGGTTATTTGGAAAGGGAGCACTTCGAATGGTAATCAACACATTAAACCAACGTGCATCAGGACGTCAGCGTGGTGTCATCTTTGCCGTAATTATTGCCTACCAAGAAGTAATCGCAAGCGTGAGGTTTGCGTTCGCGTTGTTGTTACACAATAGTTACATTTGCCTTCATAGGCACCGAACGATCTCATCAGCAAGGGTAATAATAATTTCAGCCCATGAAACCACTTCTCCAACGTCTGCGAAGAACCCTTTACTGCATCATAAGCGCAGCTGCAATGTAATAAGCCCAACCATAAGCATCCACAACACTCGCTGAAGTATCGAGGTAATACGTCTCCCTTGCAAGCATATACCACTACGATTTGGGAGCCACCTTGCCATCATACGACGCTCCCTTCAGGTCATAGCCCCCGAAGAGGGAGTTCACGCGTCCGGCGACGCTCGACCGGCGGTCCAACCCAGCCTGGTGATCAGCCTCGAGTTTGTACCCGCCGGTCATGCTATTGACATTGGCGCCAGCCAGGCTGGAGCGGCGCACTTGCTCAATTTCGGTGGCAGAAAGACGCTTCTCGTCATAATGAACAGTCTGAACAGCGCCGCCAACAGCACCACCCTCGAGCGCCGTCGCCACCACATTCTCGCCCTTGACTCGGAGAATGTGAAAGCCATGTTGAACCCAGTGGGTGGTGACATAGGCCAGAACAACGATGAACCCAACCATAGGAACGAGGTATGAGATGCGAGTGCTTGCGGAATCGGCGATGGCACCCTGAATGGGAGGGAAGACGGCTCCTCCTGACACACCCATGACGAGGATACCGGCACCTCGACGGGTGTTTCGACCCAGGTTGGCAGTTCCAATGGTGAAGATGCTGGGGTACATCGGTGCCATGAAGAAAAATATGACGATGATGCAGGCGACACCAGAGGTTCCATGTCCGTTGGAAACATAGGCTGTGAGGGCGATACAGATGCAGCTGTAGATCATCAAAACGAAATTGCTTTCGAGCAGCATGGCGACAGCAGCAGCAACAAAGCGGCCGATTGTGAATACTAAGAGGCCGTAGGATAGCAGGCGCGCTCCTTCTTCGGATGTGTAGCCGGAAGCCTCGGTCGCGTAGTTGATGAAGAATGTCGCGATGGTCACCTGAGCGCCGACGTAGCAGAATTGGGCGACGAATCCCATCATCATGTTGTACTCCTTGAGAAGAGGCTTCTGGTGGATGATGTTGCCATACTGGTCCACCATGCCGAGTTCCTCAGAGTCGGCGGCAACGATTGAGCCAGAGCGCACAGCAGCTTCCTGTACTTCTGGCAATTTCGAAAAAAAGAAGAGGACACCGACGGCGACACCGGCACAAGCCACGGCCAGATAGACGTATTGGACGTTCTACCAAGTCAGTATAGTACGTTATCTCGGGGATGGTCAAGAACTTACCGTAAGGGAGTTTGCATTTTCTCCGCTGAAGAACGCTTTGGACGCGATTAAAGGCCCAATGAAGGAGGCCACACCATTCCAGCTCTGGCAGAACTGAAGACGAGCGGACGCAGTGGCGGGGTGACCAATGACGACGGCGTAGGAGTTGGCGGACGTTTCCAAGGTCGCGAGACCGCATGCGATCACAAAGGTGCATGCCAGGAAACCACCGAATGCAGCCTTTTCGTTTGTTGGTGTGGAGAAATGAGCGACCGGCCAGAAGAAGATGGCGCCGAGCGAATACAAGCTGAGGCCCATCATGATGGTGACCTTGTAGCCCTTGCGCTTGAGGACTTCGGCCGCGATTGGCGAGAAGCAGAGATAGCCGCCGCCAAAGTACATGACCTGGAGACCTGTGGACTCGAGACGCGTAACACCAAGCACGGTCTGGAAGTGCTTGTTGAGAACATCAAGTAGTCCGTAACTGAAGCCCCAGAGGAAGAACAGAGAAATGACCAAGCTGAGAGGAAAGATGAGCTTCTTGCCAGATAGGTATCCTCCAGCGACCTGGGGAACGTCGGTTGGAATACCACCGCCGGCCATTTTGATGGTAGTTGAGGAGGTAGGGATGAGATGTTGAAGTTGCAGCTGTTGCTTGAACTAATGGTGTCTGGATTGATCACCATGATGGGCAGAGAACACTACTTATTCAAGTTGCAACCAGGCCATGAGCATGAGGTGGCACGCGACTCCAACTCGCGATGCTAGTAGTCCAGATGCGACAGAAGCGGCGTCTCTTGGCACATGCCGTAGTCTTCTCCAGAACCCCCGGGAATCTCCCCGCACGATCGCCTAGACCGCGATCATGCATGAAATTTCCCCACCCGCCCCATGCTCATAGGTCTGTAGAAGACCTAGCGTGCTATCAAGTCAAGCCATGCATGGGATCCACATTCAGCCTCCCTCGTGGCCCCGCACTCGGTGACATCAACAGCGCAGATACGCGTTGGGATCGTGCACCCACGCGAATGGAATTCGCTCATCGTTCGTTCTAGACTGTCAAGAATGAGCTGATTGGTCTGCCGATGTCGCTCAACAGCAAATTAAGCTTGACGGAGTGCTCTGCCACTTCGCAAGGCCGTTTTCTCGGGTGCAATGCTGGAGGGCGCGACGAGGATCTTTGCCTCAACAAACCTAACCTTCAGGCCATGGCGGGGAAGTGTGGTAGTGTCCCAATTTGCGCATTGTCGGTGGATTCTCCTCTTTCTTCTCCCCCGTTCCCCATACACCCACTCTCTTTCGTCCTCCGGGGCGGTGCCACGATCATGGCGACTGTGGAGTTAGCGGCTACGACATAATGTCAAGGGGTGCTGGTCGTTTTTCGCCACACGAGAACATCTATTGTTAAGGGGATCATACGCTCGCGACGCGATCTCTTCGCAATGGTGACGTTGTGGCAATTTTCCGCTCTTTTGAGCTGTGGCCAGATCCTGTAGCGGGCATTCTTATTGGCGACTGGGTGGTTGCACAACCCAACGTGCTGGTGCTGACAATGCCAGCAGCGGCTCTTGAAGCAGCGGCAATCGATCACTCAATGCCACCTGATCGAGCGTCGCCCAGAGCGAATTCTCGTTGCGCGTGAGTGAAGTGATTCACTAGGATCGTGCGCGTCTAAAATAAATGTGCAAGCTGTGGTGGCTGTGGTGGCTGTGGTGGCTGTCGTTATGACACGCAGGATGGTTGCTTGGTTAGATGGCTACTTTCGAGGCTGTGCGCATAGGTGTTCGGGGCTGGGCAATATGTTGGTAAAGTGAAGTCTTCATTGTGTAATTACATGGTCACGCGGTTAGTAGCTTCTCCGTCTAATGGAGCTACTTTAGTAAGCTCGGATAGCAAGACTAAGGTTTGGCGCTAGGATACTAGGACTTAGTATAGTGCTAGGTCTAGTAGTCACATAGTTAAATTCTGGTTTTGGATATACTCCGCAAGAAACGTGCCCATACCGCGGGAGAAGCGTTGGTGTTATGCATCGATGAACATATAGCTGTCAGGCGAAAAGAGCTGACTGTGAAAAGAAGTAGACGCAGTAGTCCTCGAGCTCCAAGTGTTAAGAGGGTTCGCCGCTGTCACAGATCAGATCAGATATGAAGTGCAAATATCTGCCTTGTAGCGGTAATTCGCCGTGACAGAAAAAGACGTGCCCTCGCGGGAGTTGTGCTGCTGCTCATTTAGGTTGCATAGAGTCTTTGACGCGCCCAAAGAACACAGGATCTACTCGCTTGCATGCATTCCACCAACGACTAACAGAGTGTGGGCAACACCAATCGCCCTTGCATTCACGGTTCTTCCCCTACGTCCCGTTCCGTAAAACTAACTGGATGTCTCCGGGATCGGTCAACCTTTAGATCGAAGATATCCGGTCGTTGATATCCGCCAACTACATCATGGTACTGCTTTCCTTCAACGCAGTCACCAAGATTCATATCTGCATATAGTATGCCCTCCAGGTTTTGTAGGCAATCGAGTTTCTGCTTCTCTCCATTCTCTATGAAGGAGAAGCCTGGAAGTGGTGCACCAGTGGGATCGAGGAAGAAGGTCGCTGCTCGAGGCATGGCCTGCAGCGTCTCGGCCACAGCGCCAGGTTGGCTGGCCCCATCTACAACCGTCTCGATCGCATCTTCTCCTAGATGACCAGCGCATACAATGCCGAAGCATTTCGCTTCAAAGCAATGCGCAGCCGCGCGCGTTCTGTTAGCGGCAAGATTGTCGTAGTTGATTCCCTGCACATTACTCGTCTCTGGCGGTTTCTGGTCGTCCCGTCGCCTTGTCTGTAATGCCCTTGTCGGCCAAATCGCCGGCCATGTCGAAATGTGAATCTGCTCTGCTTGTGCCATCAAAGCGTATCGTGCAAGTGGATTGGTGTTCTCCCCGCAAATTAACCCACCAATGCGGCCAAACTGTGTCTCCGCAATGCGCAATCCATGCCCATCGCCAGGACTCCATGTAAGCTTCTCGAAGAATGTCGGCACAAGCTTGCGATGATGCACCAAGATTTCGCCCTCCGTCCCAATGATCAAGTTTGAGTTGAAAAGACAGCCGTTGCTGTGCCTGGATTTTTCGCTGAAGCCGAGGCTAACCAGGGTGCCATTGGCGCGCGCTGCTTCGCGAATGCCGCCTATCTCTTCGCCATCCGCATAGATGGATTCCTGGACCATACGCTGGAATAAGTCGTGGTTTTCAGTAGGCGGACGTACAGCGCTCCATGTTGGAAACGCTGAGATGAATGTCTCCGGGAAGACAACGAGGTTGGCTTTGCGTGACGCGGCTTGCTTGATCAAAGAGATAGCCTTGTCGGTCGTTTTGCGCGCATTCAGAAAGATGGGCGAGACATGACATGCTGCCGCGCGTATACTGCTGGCCATTTGGTGTCGTTCAGGAAAGCGCAGGGTGGAAGGAGAAAATGCGATGCGGTTGGAAATCTTTGGGGACGCGTCTCGTGGAAGCGGGGTTGGTCTGACAAGTCCGGCTGTCGGCATTCATCCTCGTCCTTGACTAGACATCGCATCTACTCGAGCAACTGACCCAAAAAAGTCAAATCACTACTTTCGTGTCGATGGAAAACTCTAGTACATCCATTGCCGGTGCTTCCCCAACACACGTCGGTCGCGGAGCACATTCGCTCTTCCCACTCAACAAGATGTGTCTTACTTCCTAGGCCTTGTCGCAAAACAACGAAAGAAGAGTCACGTCGAACAGTGGCTATCATCAAAATGGTCGCATAATCCTTTCACACTCTCATGCCCGCATAGGGTCAATGGAGCTGAATCGCCGCTAATCTTGTCCGGGGTAAGCATCAGGCAACCCAATCCTCTTCGGACCCCAAAGTAATCTCACCTCAAGTGACCTCAAACCGCGACCGCTCCTACAATACCTCCTTTGCAACATCTGCTATCGCGTTCTTCTGCGCCATCTATTCACTAATCAAGACAATGAAACTCATTCTCTCTGGCGCCACAGGCCATGTGGGCACTGAAGTCATCCGCCAAAGCTTGCTCAACCCCAAAGTGACATCCATGATCGCCCTGACGCGTCGTCCAATCGATGTGTCCGCAATCGCTGCGGGCATGGGCATCGGAAAGGATGTCAAAGTTGACAAAATTAAGAGCGTGGTACTGCAGGATTTCATGGATTACCCCGACGAAGTGAAGAAAGATCTGGCGGATGCTGACGCATGTATATGGTAGGGTGTCATCAAGGCAGTCCTTTCTGGTGCAGTTTTGTACGTTTTTGGCTGACGATATCATCATTCAAGGGCTCTCGCTATAACACCTATGCGCTCGAAACAATATCCGTGGAAAGATGTTGTCCGCGTCAGCAAAGATTACTGCGTCGCGGGTATGAATGCCATCGCCGAATCGCGCCATGCAGCTGGCAATGCAACACCGTTCCGATTCATTTATCTGAGTGGGAAGGGAATCTCGCACGATATGGCGAGGCCTTGGATTATGGGTGACTATTTACTCATGCGTGTAAGTCCATGATGCGCCTACCTTTCCCCTCCCCTTTCGTTGACGCTTCCCAGGCCGATGTGGAAAAGCAAGCCCTCAATTTTGCTTCGTCGCACGCCGACGCAGGGTGGCAAACCTGCATTGCCAGGCCGGGACTCATCAGCGGGTTTTCTGGGGCCGTGGGTATGATGAAGAACGTGGCGATCACGGCGATTGGTATGTTGGGGGGCACTATCAGTTTGAAAGATTGCGGGGCTGCGATGATAGAACAGTGTGCGGAAGGGTTTGAGAATGAGGTACTTACGAATGAGGACCTGGTGAGGCTTGGGAGAAAGTGAGCAAATAGATATGATAGGTTTCGGAGGGCAATAATGGAGATACAGAGACGATGCGCAATGGCCCACGCAAACTCACCATGCAACTAATGTACGAATGATTTGCGGTCCTAGTATTGAGGACGGGTGGGAATTGCGTATCTGACTCTGTCCAGTGCATCTTCATAGCGATGGTTATCTCCGCACGCTAGTCTAGTCTCCGCAGCCGTCCCACAAGCGTCCAGGCCTTCGAGGCAAATCAAAGATAATCACTCCTCCACGTTTCTTCACCCTGCACACTGCGCAACTGCTCCACGGGCACACAAAATCACCACAATGGCTCGTTTCATCCGGTCATTTACCTCTGGCATGGACATCAGAGACATACGGAATTGAATTCGTCTCCACAAAGCCGTCCTTTGCTACACTTCCTTGCATGCCTTCGCAGCCAGCAACAGACCACAACGAATCATCAAGCGACTACGACATGACCCTGTCCACCGGTATCCCCACGTCCCCACTCTTCGAGGTTCGCCAAACCACCCACTCGGGCCGGGCTGTCTTCGCCGCCCAAGACATCCCCGCCGACACTCTCATCTGGCGCTGCGACGATATTGCCCTACACGTCATCATTCGCGACTACCGCCGCGAGGTCTGCGGCGAGTGCTTCGGCTACGAACAAGGGCGCGATCTGCGGATTCGCGAGGCAAGCGTGGGCTTCGCCTTTTGCTCCGTCGGTTGTTGGACGGGATGGAAACAGCGCGCTGGGGAGGTGGGCGTGCAGGCTTGGACCGCGGTGGAGACACTTGTTAGGGGAAGAAGCAAGGAGGATGCCGACATGGCGGATATTGGGTTGCCGCGGCCTGGAGTTGAGGACATTAGGGAGGCGTGGGAGGTTGCGGAGATGCAGGCGGCACTGATACGGGTCGCGAGAGAGAGCGACCGGAAAGCCATGGCTGGCGTAATCGGCAAGGTCGAAGGGGTCAAGCCGACGAAACAGCACCGCAAGGCACTGCAGAAGGCCCTTATGCACTCCATCTCCCCCGAGATCATAAGCTTCTGTTTGAGCGGCATCCTGTGGAAATACAACAAGCCGCAGGACTGGCAGAGCCTCCTTGCCTTGGCCGAAGACCACACGCCCTATCTTGACGCGGACAACCTCGTCGCTTTCACACGCTCCTATCTGCACCTCCTCGCTATCTTGCCCTTGGAGCTCCTTCCTTCTGTGGACCCCAGAATGCTCTTTCTCCTGTCCTCTCGCGACGCACACAACGCGTTCGGGATACGGTCGTTAGAGGATGAAGGCTCCGAATACTTTGGGTACGGGTGCTGGCCTGCCGCAAGCTACTTCAATCATTCGTGTGGGCCGAACCTGGAGAAGAGCAGAGAAGGGAGAGTGTGGTGCTTTCGGGCGGAGAGGGACATCGGCATGGGCGAGGAGCTGTGCATTACGTATCTGAGCGGGCAGGAGCGCAAGTCGAGTAGGGACCAGAGGAAGAAGATGCTAAAGGAGAATTGGGGGTTTGACTGTGCGTGTTTGAGGTGTGTGGAAGTGGAGGTGTGTTAAGCAGAGATGTTGCTCTTCCAGTATCTAGCTACAATTCCTAACATTGCATCCCACTTCCCTCCACGAATTATGACCAAAGACAACCCATATCATTAATCAAAACTGCAAAATACCTCCGACATTGTCGGCGATGATCAGGCAAAGCGCGATGCAGATCAGCATCGGCACTATTCGGGCCTTTACAATCTACCCCGCTCGACGTTGTGCCTGAAAGGCCCTCCACTCCCCATCGCATCAACAAAGCTTCGGCCAAACTCTAATTGGACGACGACCACAGTTGCCACGGTGCGCGGAACAATCTCGCCAGGTACCGAAGACTTCGAGAGGGGTCGATGACGTTTTGCGCAAGCATCTCCAATTCGAGGTATTCACGGGGTGCTGGTCTCGGTAGTTGCATTGGCCCGACCGGGCAGGATAAAAGATGCGCGAGGAGTACGACGACGTGAACATACATGCCGGCGTGCACCTCTCCGTTACACCACTCCGCACAATCTGGAAGATCATTACTACGACAATGACGACCATATCGTCGATAATCCCCGTAGACCTCCTCGCCGGAGCAACGAATCCATCATACTTCAGCACCCTCGTCACAACCAACATCTCCAACCCCTCCACAATAGCGCTACTATCCTACAACGACACTTTCCGCACCAACGTCCTCGGCGAAAATGCAACCGCGAGACAGCTTTACAATCTCGACTGGAAAGCCTTCCATGAGATGGGAACGTACAATCGCCACACTAACAAAGTGTACGTGACTTCAAACTTTGTCAGCCTGGACGATCCGATCAATATTACCGTTATCGACCTAGCCAACGACTACGCCATCTCCTCAACCCGCTACGAAAACGTCAACGAGGCAAATGGTGGAACGAGTTATTACCCGCCCGGTTCAGAACTACGGAACAATACAACCCCGCCCAACCTCCTCTTCTGCGACGAAGGCGACTTCGAGCACTACTCCGGCCTCGTCAGCGTGGACCCCGTAACCAACAAGTCAACCACCATCCTGAACAACTACCTCGGTCGAAACTTCTCCTCCGTAAACGACGTACGGCAACATCCGGAAACGGGTGATTTGTGGTTTACTGATGCTGATTATGGGTACTACCAATATTTTCGCCCCAAGCCTACGATTCCAAAGCAGGTTTACCGCTTCTCGCCTTCCACAGGGGAACTTGCCGTAATAGCAGACGGCTTCACGCAATCCAACGGCCTCGAATTTTCGCCAGATCTGAAGACATTGTACGTAACCGACACGGGCGCGCAAGAATTCGCGAAAAACTTTACACGGCCGGGGACTATCTACGCCTTTGACATCATCAACTCAACCTTACTATCCAACCGCCGCACATTCGCGTACGCGGATACAGGGTTCCCCGATGGCATCCATACGGACACAGATGGCAACGTGTGGGCGGGATGCGGCGATGGACTGCATGTATGGAGTGCTGGGGGAACATTATTGGGGAAAGTGTGGGTGGGGGTTGAGAGCAATAATTTTGCGTTTTTGCCGGGGAAGGTCCTCGTGTTTAGCAATGCGCAGCTGTGGATTGTGGAGGGGATTAAGGCGGTGGGTAGGGAGATTTGTCGGGATTTTGGTGTTTGTTAGGGAGCCAACCAGGGTTCGAGAATAATTGAGCGGCTGGAACAAATTTTGGGATAGTTTTCGTTATGCGGATGTGACTTGCTCTCTAAGTTTCATCACCAGATATAGCACTACTTAGTTTTCATGGCGAGAGAGTGCCCATTGTACTTGATGCCCTGCAATTGATGGAAAACGTTTGCAGACTAATATGTCTATTGTTATAAGACAAAGCCAGAGGCGTGTCGAAGGCCTCGGACGAGGGTCTACTTGATTTTTGATTAGGTAGCTGCCGTGAGTTTCCTGTCACCTGTACCCCAACATACGATCCGTTTGATGAAGTGGTTTATTGGATATTTGCAGTTAGCATCCAACCTTCCTACAAATCGAATAAATGTTGCCCCAGTATCGAGAAGAACAATTCGATTCTTTCCAATCACTTGGTGTAGTACTCTCAAACAGTTAATCATGAGTCAGACAGACAGCCACGTATTCCCATGCTACCATCTATCAATTCCAACCAACCATGCTACCAATTTTCAATCCAACCAACCATGCTACCAATTTTCAATCCAACCAACCATGCTACTAACTATCAATTGACAGGCAACCATCTCTTACAGTGCCACCAGTCCAAAAAATATTGGTATATTACCAGCGTGAATATACTCCCACCACTACTGATGTAGCTCACTCTATCGCCTCCCCGTATACTCGGGCAACTCATGGGACTGCCCACTGCCCCTGAATTCTACGGCTTGCTGGTAAGACTCTTTATGCTCCTCCACAGGCGCATACACCAGGTTTTGTTTCGTTTGCGCCCGCCGCCGGAAGAAATTCCAACCCAAGAGACCGCCAGCCAGCAGGAGGGGTATGCCTATGCCTAATCCTGCGCCAAGTCCTACCTTGAGCTTATCGTCGGTATTTGTTGGTGTAGGATCCGCGGTTGATATGTCGGATGGGGACGAAGATGTGGAGGGTAACGAAGACATGGAGGGCGAAGACGTAGGGGACACCGTTGTCCAGGTCAGTGTGGCGGAACTTGATGTCGAACGCCGTGTCGAACTCGAGCTCTCAACGTCCACGATGCGCAAAGAGCCGGAATTGAACCCTTTCTCATCTCCATTCCTATCTTTATATTGCAGCGTGAAGTGAAAGCCGTTTCCAATGGGGAGGTCCTCGTACGTATGCGCTTTCCATTTGTAGGTTTCCGAGTCTGGATCACTGGCTGTGGGCCGATTGGTCACTCGAAATGTTGTCATGTGCGCTCGACTGACTTACGAAGGAGGTTGGTCCGGACCCAGTCGCCCTTAGGAGGCTCGTCCCGAGTTTGAAGAATACTCAGTTTGATGTCGCTGGCGCAATCATCGCATCGCCACTTGACTCTCACGATCTGGTCCATGGTCACCTCCATGCCGCCCGGTGGCGGGACCGAGAACTCATTGTTGTCAGCATTGACAGAGGCGAGAAGACAGAGAAGCCATATAAGTTTTGCGGCGCGCATTTTTCCCAGTGCGAGGTGTGACGGGAAGAAGAACCCTTTTCAAGAGCAAGACGAAAGTTTGTTGTGGCGAAACTCTTGGACTTTCGGGAGAATAAATATTTGCAACCAGTACAGTGATACAGTGTTTGCTTGCCTGAGCTGATGCTTAGGAGGAGATGGCTCGCCTAAAGACCCATCAAAAAAAACTTGGTCAAAGCCTTTGACTCGAGCTCATCGGTAAACCAAGTCAGCAATGAGGCGTTCGTTCCGCGAGAAGGCGTTCGTTCCGCGAGAAGGCGTTCGTTCCGCGAGAAGGCGTTCGTTCCGCGTCAAGGCGTTCCGTCCCGCCCCCACCCCTCCTTCTCAGACGGAGTAAGATAGCACCTCTACGAAGCGCTATCAGTCAAGCACAAAACTTTCGCCCCCAAAATGCTTTGCTTGTTACCAGGTTCCCAGAGATTTATTTTCTTCAACATCCGAGGCAAAATGAACCAGCAATGAGTTGCTGACGGCACAAATGGGCCAGTGGAAGATTGCGCTCACCGCTCGCGCCATGTATCTCAACTAGCCAAAGCTTTCCTGTTTTTAGTAGAACTCCCGATCATGTCAGACGTACGCTTTTCTTTGTGCTGCAAATTCCGACCAAATTCCAACGTGCCAAGAAGCCGATGAGTGTTAATTTACCCGAGTACAATGGCTTGCTTATCGCTCAAGCTCGGTGAAGAAGTCAAAACCACTAGCATCCTCCGGCAGCTTGTCGAAGAGATCCGAAATGACAGAGTTCATCGAAAAGTTTTCCGCAAAGTCGGTGTCCATCGAGAGGCCGTTTCCAAAATCTGCACTCATAAGCACCACAGGCTCGCTTTCATCTTCGCTACTTGTAGTCGGCACTAGTTGACCGAACCGAGACAGCTGGGGGAAGGAACTCGTTGATGCATCTCGTTCCGTAGATGCATATCCGGAGTCAGCCGACGAAGACGCTGGCTGTGGCGCTGATCGGTCGCTCCAACGTTCGATGACCAAATCAAAAACGTTTCGAAAAGCGGCTATCGCAAATTTTTCCACATGGGTTTGCGTTGCGCGGAGCTGGTGGGATCTCGGATTGTGCATATGTGGAATTTAGCGCAGGGGCTTCTTGCTGAATGAACTCTCTAAGGACGAATAATTCCTCTCAGAGGTGCGTGTCGTCGATTTCTTTTTATTGTGAGTCTACACATTGGTAGGGATAGTGCAGAACCGCACATGAAGATCAAGGAGGCTCTCACACGGGCTTGCACATTCCGGCGCTCCAGGGAAGAGAATGTGGTAGCTGACATACCAAATCTCTTCTCTCGTCTTCTTCGCAGATACTCTTTTGGTCAGCTGCCGTCGTTTTGTCTCGCTGACTCCATCTCAAACCTGAGAAGGGTGAAACGTGTACTAGGAAGCTTGACGTTGATGGTCATCTCTCGCGTCTTCACTACTAAAAGTTGTGCTATATCGGGCACAATGAATAGGAACTTGATGTGTTCTCAACAAACGTTGTCTTCAACCAGTCAGTCTACGAAGTTTTTGGGAGCAGCGCATCTTTCGACTTACTTCAATCTAGATATCTCCTGGATTATATACTTGTAGCACTTGCTGTGCCTCATTGGATTGTTCTTAGCGAAAGGACATGCTAGCAGCCGACATTTGCCCTCTTCTGAGGGTAACCCAACCTTTCGTCTCTGCGATGGTCGGCCATCTTGTACGTATTTAACGTCCCAATCATTGTACAAACACCATGTTTCTAGGTATCACTTGGAGCCGATGAAATATGAACTCGTTTTCCTCACGGCGGGCTCTTAACGGCAGGAATCTTTTTAGCCCATACACATGTGCGCTTCTTTCACCAAATCTTTGCGCTGTCTAGTGAGGCAGCACGGCAAACCTTCCGGAATTAACTAGCATATAACCTGTATCGCCGACCGCGTACGTTCGCATCAACACCATGACCATGCTGTTGGATCCGAACTTCATTAATGTCCGCGTCGGCCGGTTCCTATACTTGACATCTAAACCAGCCATCATAAGATCAAACCTCGTGCATGCCCATGCATGCCAGTTCCTGGAGAGCCTCCACGACAACCTCGAACTCCCAACGAACCAACCGAACGCGCTCCACATAGCGCCAAGCTATCTACACGGGAGAATCAATCTATCAATGTTCTACTCGAATAACGCAAACCAAGACCTGCTCCTCTTTGCCCACACCTGGTCATTTGCCGCTCAACTCTAGCTTCCGGATCTCTAAATTGCCCTTGTCGACAAGCTGAGCGATGTCTACAAGAAAGCGTGTAATAGTAACAAGATCTAGGCTATTTATAAGAAGTAAACTCGTTCTTTCTGAGACTAGTTATAACACAGTTGCTAATTTTTAGCCTAGGCTATTACGATAGTGGACCTTGCTATAAAATTAATATGTTAATGCATTGTCTTTGTCTTGAATACGTTCATTGACCTGTAGATAAAACGATAAAACGCCTTTCTAGTGCATGATGTTCGTTCTCTATAAACATTAAGCTTCTACAATCTACACAGCACTTTCTCTACCCAAAACCCTATACTAACGCTCCTCTGATCGACTGTCCTCGCCATACATTTACTTCCCAGCATCAACACCGTTCCAATGACTCCCGTCGCCACGACCCACGCCACAAACACGATTCCATTCCTCGCCGAATCCTTCGCTTCCCAATAGTTGATGCCGCTAATGCCCAAACTGGTCCAATTCAAGACCCGATTCAGCATTATGCGGTACACGGTCTGATGGCACAAGTACAGGCTGAACGAGATGAAGCCCAGAAACTGCGCAATGCGGGTTTCAAAGGGTGCTCGAAGGCGTGGTAAGGAGCGCATGCTATTGATGGCGAGGATGGCGCCGATGGTGTGCCAGGTGCGCATTTTGATCTCCCAGTCCCACCAGGGCAGTGGGGGGAGGACTGAGAGGAAGAACCAGTCCGGGGAGAAGGTCGGCGTTGTGGCACCTTCGTGCCAGACGGGGACGGGGAGACAGAGGAGGTAGAGGCCAAGCGCGAAGACGTAGTAGCGGGCGAAGGTCGTGAGACGAGTCCATGTTGCTTTCGAGAGAGTGGGGTTGGTTGGGTCTTGAAGGGCAAGGGGAGATAGGAGCTGGAGGTGAGACAGCTTTCGTGATGCGGAAGCGTTGAGCTCCGCAAACAGCAGTCCCGTAAAGAACGCAAGAAACTCCGGTTCCCCGTTCCACCAACTCCTGACTGCCAGCAACCCGACCGCCAACAATCTTGCCATGTCACTCACAGTCGCCAGTCCCAGCAGCGCCAGATACACTTTCATGGAGCCTCGAATCTCCACCGGAATCGTCCAAAGATGATTGTTGAGCGTCAGTTCCTGGCCGCTCTGTAGGTTGACCACGCTCACGAAAGACCGCACGATGCACTGAACGTGAGGTATTGGGTTTCCCCACGGCACCGCCCCAGGACACCCCTGCCCCTCGCCAAACTCGAGGTTGTACGTCCCCGCATAGAAGAGCACATGACTGATTCCCATCATTACGGCAACGGGAAAACACAAACGGAACATGCGCCTAATCACGCTACTCGTCAACTTCCTGTAGAATTCGGCCACGGACCCCTCGCTCCGAAGTTTGATCAGCCCCGTGGAGATGGAATACCCGGATGCTACGAAGAAAATGTCGACCATGGCCTGGCCGGCGATGACGACGCGGAAGGGCGCGATTTGAATGAGGTGTCGGTTCTCGGATGCAGGTGAGTCCCAGAACGAGCGGTAGGGTGTGTTGAGACTGCCGGTTGTGAGGTGGAAGAAGGCGACAATCAGCGCGGCGACGCCACGGAGGCCGTCGAGCCAGATTTCGCGATTAGCGGCTGGAGGTTTTTCGGTCATGTTGGAGATGTTTTGCTGTGGGACGAAGGTTGTGGATGATGGCCTTTCCGATGGGATGGGATTTGCCCCACGAAGGCCCAAGATTGCAAATGAGTTTATTTTCTCCTTGATTTTCGAGATTCGATCCGGACGAAGCATTGGTGTTGTACTGTGCAGTTTCGTCCCAGGGCCGCTGGGTGTAAGCGAGATGACGCCGAAGAACGCTTTCGAGGTTTGGGCTAGCGCGAATCGTTGCCTAGCTTACAGTGTAATTTCAGCACCGAGTAAATAATGCTGACCGGATTTTCGTTAGCCCCTTTTCACGCGGAATGGAGCTACTTGCGGAATATTGCCAGCCGTTATGCCTGCTTAGCTCGTATTAGTAGGGGCGGCAATTCGCGACGTTGCAATGCAGGTTCTTCGCCTGACTATCGATAACTAACGCAGCTGTGGCTTGTTCAGCCGTACAAAGGATGAGACCTGGGAAGAAAATAACTGAACGATGGCATGAAGTCGCAATAGGCTTCAGCAGGATCTATCTTTATCCTTAGCTGTACCCGGTGCCTGGTGATGTGCAGGCACTTGCGCATCTTGATTGGGCCAGTTTGATGAGATCGAGTGCCGTCTGCACAGTTAGCGACCCAATCGCTTCACCATCGTCGCTTCACGTGCCACCTTCCCAAACGGTAATGCGGGTTCTCGCCCGCCCGCCCAAGAATCACACACTGTTGCAACGCCTCGTAGCTGCCTAGCCAGGCCGTATATTCGCCTCGGCTAATGATCACTGCGCTGAAAATACATGGGTTTGCAATCCTTCTCTCTCCAGAGTCATACGTCGGGCCCGAAATAGGACGGTCATCCGAGGTTCGAGGCGCGTCGAAGGATATGCTGCCTATGCGCTAGACATATCGATTGAATTTACTCAGGCCGTCTTACTTAGTGGCAATGCGCGCTGTCGTGCGAAAAAGTGCGGGCCGCTGGCCAATATATTACGCCATCCTCCGCCCACTCACCATCCAGCTTGTTAAGAAAGAAAAAAAAGCTTGACCTCCTGCTCGCACACCGAGCGTCCTCTCTTTTACCTTTGTCTGATAGTTTTTAATTCTGCAACGCAATGAGCCAATTTACCCTCCAACCACCGCCGCGCACGCCAAACGCACCTCTCACACCCTACCGCCAGCTCTGGTCGCAATCATTATCCCCATTGTCTCCCAGATCGCCTCGATCTCCCAGGTCGCCTCGACAATGGGATGCGGAAAACCGCAAGGAAGACACCGAAGAGCCAGAGGTCGACGTTACTGTCTCTACATTCGGGAAATGCTGCAACTTCGTAGGCTGTATATTTATGGGGGCTGTCTATCTCTATCTTCTACTCTATTCTAACCACCTTTGGACGATTGATACAAGTCTCTCCATTGTTCTGGCTGAATATTGTGGCTGGTCGAATGAGAGGTTAAGAAAGAAGAGCACTGGACAAGACCAGCAGATGAGCGAGAAGAGCATAGATTTGAGTCTTGCCGAGAAGGGGGATTACTTTTCAAATGGTCAAAGCGCACCGAACCGCAAGCTGGATTGTATTGCTGCGGTTGTCGGATATCGAGAGGATCCAGTCATCTTCACCAAGGCGCTGGAGAGCTATCTACAGGCTGATGGATGCCGCTTCGTGCTGGCCTGCATTGATGGCAATGGAGTTGAGGACCAGGAGATGGTCGAAGTATTCCGAAAGGTATGTTCCGGCGTTTTCTCGTTGCGGGAGATATTTACTAACCAACTATTAGGTCTACCCCACCAACTCCGCTGTCCTAGAACTCTCTATTCCCTTCGTTGAAATTGCTCTCCAAATGGACCGCGACAAGCCCAAATGGATGCCCGACAACAGCATTATCACCAAATGCATCGCCATGGCCAAGCAAAGCTTGCTCGACCACGGCATCCACATTCTCGGACCAAACGCCATCACACGACTATGCGTGACTCAGCCTCATCTCCACAAGAAAGGCGTCATGTTCACCTCCTTCATAATCTCCCTCGCCCTCTCGGAGCTCCTCAACGTAGAATTCCTATGGACCTCTGACTCGGATAGTATCGTCTACAAGGACACTCTGAAGATGACGACCGAGACAATTGCCGGGGACGACAAGTGTGCTGGAGCGAGTACGGCACTAGCTATTCACAACCGCAACGAAACTTTCATCACCAAGCTCGGAAACACGGTCTTCCTCAATGAACTTCACCTGTCGCGATGCTTCTCAAGCTCTGTGGGTGCAAACGACTGCCAGAGCGGGCCATGTGCCGTCTTCCGCATTCAGGCGCTGAGACCGGAATTGTTAGCGTGGTACAAGCAGACGGTGTGGGGACACTGGATGGTAAGTTTTTCTATCTGCCCGCCCTCCAACGGCTTTCACACAAGATCACAGTACTTATAATCACACAGATTATCAATGAAGATCGCCACCTCACGACCCGCCTCCTTCTTTTGGGCCACCGTATCCGCTTCATCCCACACGCCACCACCGCCACCGAATCCCCCGTCACACTCCGTCGGTGGCTTCTCCAACAAGTCCGCTGGGCGCGCTCCGTGCATATAGAATCCTACGCGCACCCGTCTATCTACCTGTCCCAACCACCCCTCTTCTTCTTTGCCGCGCTACGCCGCCAACTCATCTCTTTCTTCATCTTCGTCATGGTCCTCTCGTTTCTGTTCACTGGCACGACACCTTGGCTGCACTTTAGCCTGCGCGACTACGCGTATCGGGTGCTGTTCACGTTGGTTTATCTCAAGGTGCGGAATCCGATCAAGCCGACGTGGGAAGAGTGGAGTTGGTCCGTTCCCGCAGGCCTCTTTTACAATGTACCCCTGCCCGCTGTGCAGGTGTGGAGTTTGATCACTGTTTTTGCGGATGGGTGGGGCACGACGATGAGGGGCGCAAAGGAGGTTGAGGAGAAGACGAGGTGGAGAGACCTCAAGAAGAAGGCGTGGGAGGTTGGGTTCTTTGTTGTGTGGATGGGGGTTGTGGGTGGAGTCATTGGAAGGTGGATTGGAGCGCTGGTGGGATTGGAGGGTCTGCAGCAGTTGCTGTGTATGGTGGCTTATACGGTGGCCATGTGGGGTGGCTTTGGCTGGTGGATGGTTGTTGCAGAATAAAGCATGAAATGGAGAAAGACAACGGCCGTATTATACCATAGATATTTAAATCGATATACAAACGCGCTATTGTGCCTCGGGCAAAAGAATGAAGCTGAAAATATACTCTTTGTTCTCAATATCTGTATGAATTGTGATTCAATTGTTTTCTTATTTGAACTCCTCTTCATATAATAAGGACACGAACCCGAGGTACTTCGTGTGCTAATGTCTGGTAGGAGGTAATTATCCACTTATCTTGCGTTGTTGTACTTCCTCATCCCGCGTCCCACACAGCGAGTTATAGGTATATCAAAAAATTCTGATTCAACGGAATGATTTTCGGGGTCGAATTCTGAATGTAATACTTTGATTGAGATGTTTCGCCCCCCATCATTCCTGGTTGTACTTGACGGTCATGTGTATACGTAATACACATATTCGGATATTCATATAAAAGTGAGGTGGTGAAAGTCAAACAGTGCTCGCAAAGTGACATTGTTAACCGAGTTTTTCAGGTGAAAAGTCACTACGCCACATGGCCCGGGGCGACCCATCTCCCGTCTCTGTGTACAGATCAGGTAGGCGACCGCTCTGATGTTGGTGACGTCATGCTACATCCGGTGTGACGAAGCGCGACTACGCCGCACCTTTCGTGGCTTTCTAATTACCGTTCTACCCTCTCCTAGTTGCACATCCGCATTCTGCAGAGTAATTCACTGTACTCTTGCAAATAATACCCTATGCTCCACATACGCTCTGCAACAACCGAGCCAATATATGGATCCTCAAACGCATCGTTTCAATGTTCATACTGGTCTTCGCCACGTCTGGCATTTCGCCTGAGGTAACGGATCCGAACTTTCTCGCTTCAATACCTATGCCATCACCTTTCTAAGCAAGTAAATAGCATTGGCCGGTCAAGTAAGCAGCCGCCGTGGAGTCCGACGGTCCACTTCACTCTCCATACGTCCTCGTCCACTTGCGCAATCAGGACTTCCTGTCCGCGACCGAGGAGCTAAGTACTACCGTTTCGATGGAACTCAACAACTTTACATATACCCAGCTCAACGAGGTCACGATTTGACCCCTAGAGAGCATATCAGAGACGTCTTTCCACAATTCTTCATGGTCCTGGACGAAAAGTCAGTAGAAGATCGCATGGTTGTAGTCATAGAAAAGTACCACGTGTGGGAGGACGTGGAGGGACAGGTCGATGAAATGGGTCGAGATGAACGAGATGATTCTCTGACAATGAGAAGTGTATGGAAGAGACACCGCGTTCCGTTCGAGAGAAAAATTCGCTTTTCGTTACTGTTACACGTTAAGCCTGGCGTGGAGAGTGAAAATTTCCTGAGTGCGTCCTTCGCGAAAACGATTTGTCGCAATGAGCGCACGGAAATGGCTTCACTGCTAAGTGTATTCTTTGTTTCGCTTCAGGTCGGGATTCCTGTTGAAACTTTGCGGGCACAGATCGCACTTGAATGGTCGCTCCTGTGCCACTCGTTGCGGGGGGGAAGCCCATAACACGTCCACTGATGAAATCTTGCATCGCCACGAGTTGCACCCCACCAACTGATGCTAGCTGACTGTCAGGGTCGTCGGCGATCGAAAACATCGATCGGTCTAGGTCAGGCTCCGTTAAGAGGAAATTCGGTTCAAGATTCTGTGGACTGGGGTTATGGCTTTGCGGCGGCGTGGGGAGGGAGTTCAAACCCGGTGATGGCATGCGAGGTATGTCGTAGATTTTTGCCGGAGGGTTCGAGAGGGGTAACACTGCTCTCAAGCCTGGTGGTGGGCTCGGCGCCGTACTCGACTCGCGGCGAACGTCCTGGTTGGCGCCGCCTAGTCTCATCAACATATACTCAGTTGACGGTTGTCTGCCTGAACCGATTCCGACTGGCCGCTAAACAGATTGATCGAACGTGTCGGAAGGAGTACGCCAAAGCGAGCCGAAATCAATCATGGTGGATTCAGCTCGACCAAGCTGGTACTCCGATAGGTAGACCTAGGGGAGGGTGGCCCATGACGGGAAAGTCGGGAGAACTGAGGTTGAGGACTAGGTGCGCTGACGTTTGGTGAAGACATTGTCGTACAACCCCCAGTCCACCGAAGAGGGATACTACCGAGAGTGCTTGAGCGAAAATTTGGCGAAAGTAGAAAGTATGGGCATTGAGATGAATCTCGAAAGATGTGGGATGTCCAGCTGAAGAGTCGGCGCGCAAGTGAAGTTGCGCGCAACCGGTGCGCTCAGCCACTGACGCTCGAGCACGTGATTGGTCGTCGGCACGCCGCATGAGGCGCAGCCCTCGTATTCGAGTCTCAGCGCAAGTCGTGCGGAATCGAAAGACGTGCGCGGTGTTGTTCGTCGCAGCCTTCTGTGTTCATGAAGCGCGCACATTGCGGGTTGCGACTTCTGTGGGTTGACCGAAGCCGTTCACGACGCGATGGCCATCCGTAAGAATTTGCGCTCATCTGGTGTTGACGTGGGATGACTACCTATAAGGATGCCATTCTTCTGCGGGAGAAGGCCATGCAACATTGACTTCTTCCGGACAAATATGAATCTAATCGCTGTGACGGAAGCCTTCCCATTGAACTCGACGCTCTCAGCCAGCAGAGTGCTCTACATTGTCTCGATCGACAACCAACTTCGCAAGGTTCGGTTCACGGACAGCGATTCGAACTCTGTAATGACAGCAAGACTCCGGAAAGCGACTGTAGGACAGGGAAATAAGCTTCCTCTTTCTCATCGACAGGTTGGTAGCCTCCTTCTCCTGTCGAAGATGGTGGTCGGATGGATTGACGTGGAGAGAGTAAGGAATTGGTCCAGCACTTCGCCAGTAACCTAAAAATAATCGCAGGGTTTTGAGACTGAAAGCCAAACTGTGGAATGGGGACAACGCGCTCAGATCGTCCGAGACGACTTCGTCACCGCCGCCTTCCTTGCACAACCTGCGTCATCGCCAGAGTCCACGAGCATTGCCCGTTACCTCTTTGACAAGCTCGGAAGCGAAAAGTCGGATGTGAAATGCCGAGCCGCATGCGTGATATACACCGAGCTCGACAGGAAGGTGGCTGCGATTTGGCTACTCATCGCGATTGGGCTATCGACTGTCGGAGGAGTTGCTGCAGGTGTTGGAGGGCAGAACGCAAACCTGGGATTTGATGTCGGGACATGTGTGCTCGCTGTACTTTCTGGCCTGCAGGGTGTTTTGTTTCTCTGGCAGATTTAGATCTCGATGTTACCTAGCCTTGAATACTTGAGAGATGCGTTCGAGTTCGGAGTTTTTGTTATGGATTATGAATGTTCTTGGGGTCATCAGCCGACTCCTTATACGCCCTTTAACATATTCGGATGGGGCCAAAAGATGCAGCATCCCAGGAGTCCCTTATGCTTCGGACATGTCGATGGATTTGATGCTTGTATGCGAGCTATGTGGCAGTGCTGTTCGGGCTCATTATCCGTAGCGCTTGCAGGATTATTGACAACAGTGGGGATTGGTAAAGACTGGGCCATAGTGATGCGCAAATGATAAGATATAGCAATAAAGATGGAGATGAATGGGATTAGTGTTGAGAAGAAAGAGTTCCACACCCAGAGCGCCGAGGATAATAGTCTCTCTTTAGCGCTATTCAACTGCAGTTGCTATTGTGGAACGACATAACCTCCGTACGCATGACGTAGGTGCCGCTGGGAATATCCTTCGGGATGGTGATGTAGTAGGTGTTGTCGTTCTTGTCGTTATAGAAGATAACGTCGGTACTCCAATACCCCGGTGCTCCATCTAGTCCGGAGCCACCCTCGTTGTAGCGACCACCGGGGTAGCTGAGAAGGCCCTTTTCATCGATCTTGAAGAATTCGAGTTCGTTTTTGTCCACCTCGGCGCAGTCACCGTTGCAAGGCGCGAGATACGTGGCAGTGAAGCTATGGTGGCTGCAATCCTAACCGATTTCTCTGGCACCGTCTACACCATCGCATACGCCATTATACTGGTGAGCCCATCTAAAGGTAGCTTTGGACCTAGCAGTGGCTTTGGCAGCATATGGCGATGGATACGCGTCCATGTGGGCTATTATGTCCGGGTTGCTGATATCTTTGCCCTTCACGGGCGTGTAGCCCTAGCCCTGGTTCGTCCACTAGGCGGGTAACTTGGTACCCGGGTCGCCCTTGGAGCTACGCTGGAAGCCCCCATATGTCTTTCCGCCGATTGTCCACTCCTCTACTAGGGTGTGGCCGGTTGCGGATGCGGCGAGGACCGCTAGTAGGGCGGATGTAGTGGCGAATTTGGATGGCATCGTGTTATGGTATCTGCTAGGGCTTGGAGAACAGTTTTGGGTTGAAAAGATTGAAGCAGAGATGAATAGTTGAAGGAATGTGTGCGATAACTGTGCTCCGGAGCGGATTGGGTGAATGCCTACCTAGTAGGGGATATGGTTGACTCTCTGCGTGTGAAATGAAGTGGTGGACCAAAGAAGATAGTAAGTCCTGAATATATACACGCTCACCGTTGCTGCGTTGAAGCAAATCCCGGCATCGATGTCCTTTGGGGTACAACAGTTGCGAGGAAGGAGCGATGCGAGACTAGAAATTCCACTTCACAGCGTGCTAATGTGTAATTACATAAAGGCACTCCTTCGGCAAACTGGGCGGGAAACATCGTAGTCGGTAGCGAATGACGATTACGGATGAGGTAGTGCACCTTAGAGTGTTAACGTGAGATTCCTAGCATCAGTGCGTCTTAGTTTATTAGTCCATCACATGGCGTTGTCTTCGCATGTTGCCTCTCGAAGTAGATGGTGGTAAGTCGCAATACTGGGTGTTGGAGGCCATTCTAATCCGTCATTGAAGCATTAATTACCTGGATGATGTGGTTCTACAAGCATAGATTACTCTTGGGGTGACCAGGAATCCGTGAAGCTTTACACACCAACGCCATTAGAACCACGCTACGAGGTGCATGCCATTCCCATCGAATCGACTCCAAACATCGGCATACCTGAAAGGATGTTTCCAAAACCATCAATTAGATGAAGAAGGACCTATAGACGCCTTACACCAACATACGACCCTGTTGCCCAGCATAAAGTCGTTCCATTAAGATTATTCCATTTTCCTCGGTGCAGTGGGCGGGAAAGGCGGACTTCGGCACACAATATGCGGGTGTTTCACATCATAGCGCTTAGTCGTTTGGGTTAGCCGATGCGAATGACACGAAGGAAAGCCCCCCAGGTATATTTGTTTGTACGCATGTATTTCTAAAGATTATGACAAATTGTGTATATGTAAGATTTTGCTGTAAGAGGCAGGGTTGTCGATTAGCATCCTAAGGAAAAGGCCCGTTCCATAAAAAGTCACCACACCAACCTTCAATAATCTTACAAACTGTATACTCTTTCCCACTATCCAGGATCGATATCAGCCTATGCAACAACTTTCCAAGTGGCGTCGCGCTGCACCCTTCCCTTGATAGTGTACTTCCCCTCGTCGACCATGTGCTGCACAGTCCAGTGCATCTTCGGCCCCGCCTCACGGACCGCCCGATATCTGCCTAGATTCCATCGTATTTTCTTCTCCCAGTCAATCCCGCTGCGCGCTAGTACACGCAGTTTTACGGGCCAGAACTCGAGGACCCACCAGCTCTTTGCAAGTGCGAGTTGATCATTCACGGGAGCCATAGCGTCGAAATGGTCCTCGGTGCCTTCGGATAGTAGGGCCAGGTGACGCTCATCGCCGCTGACTTTGTCGAAAAGATGATTGGTGGCATTTTCACCGATCGACAAGAGAGCACGACGCCATCGGAGGGGCGGCACTCGATTCTTCTCATACTTCTCGAGTAGCGCCGGCGGTGGACCGCATGTGGGCTTAGTTGGTGGCTGGTATACGGGGTAGAGGGTATGAATATCGAGACCCTGCTCAATGAGGCTGCCAGTGTCGAACATAATACCTGTATTGCAGTCGAAGCACTGTCGAATCATCCATCGGAGTGGTATGTGCGAGAGCCGATGGCGAACTTCGTTGCCGACTGCTCCTCCCCCGATATCGGCTATAATAGTCGGATTATTACACGGTCTCATATGTGACCCCTTAGATATCCAGGGCTATTCGAAGAGTTGGTCATACCATGCGCTCCCATAAACCACACTTCCAACGCGTCAGTCTTGACACGTTTCCGCGGGCCATTGCTGTCTTCATAGGCTTCAAAGTACGCCTCGAGCTTCTCCTGCTCAACAGCCGTGTCTGTACGTTGTAATGGGTTGACTTCGGATATCATATCGTGGTGTCTCTGTCTCTGTGTCATCTGCTTGGCTTTTGCGGTAGCTGGGTCCTGATGCTGCCACTGACAAACTTTGAACTTTGACCGATGCTCGTCCAAGGCCATGGCATGCCTGAAGTAGTGAATCGAATTGGTCGGGCTCTTGCTGAAAGGTAGCTTTCTCGGTATGAACCCGACACTAGCAACGCAGTCCCTTGAGCGGAAGCACAGTCAGTAAATTGGGAGTTGGAAACCTTCGAGATACTGTCATGGAAAGAATTCGACTCACTGTACAAGGGTTAGCATGCCTTCCATCCATGGGTTTATTGGGGCCTTGTTACCCAGATCCCCACGAAGTATACATCGACATTCGTGCAGAAGGTTCGTTTGAACTGAGCGCTCATCTTCCAACCATTGGGCGAGTCGTCTTTGTAAAAGTCGAAGGCAAAATTGAGTTGCGCACCATTGCTTGCAGGCAAAAGACCGACCTTGTGGAGCATTCCGGCGAGGCAGCGCACCGTGTAGGCGCCCCGCGAAAAACCGAGGAGGCAGATCTTGTCACCTTCGCGGTAGTTTTGCATGAGGAACCGATACGCATCTTTGATGTGAACACCTAAGCCACTTCCGACTGCCATATCCATCGCCGCCCCAATGCCGTTCTTAAGCCCGCCCTTATCGTAAGTACCAATGCCAGATTGGTAGTAGGTGACTTGTCTGCCGGAAGCATGGCGAATCAGCTCCGTTGCCCAAAGTGCTGGATCAATAGTTTAAACGTATTCGCTGGCCGGACCGCAAGAATTGCTTCCGACACATTGCCCCACGTGGTGACAGCGATCCGGGAAGACGGAGAGTTGGAAGACTGAGTAACTTACTGGGCGGGGGTATGCTTCTTTAGACAGGATACAAAGTGAACGACATTACTGTTGTCGTTGTCAAAGCGATCGCCGGTGCCATCGAGGCAGATTACTACTGTCCTTTCGTGGCTGTTCATCGCCCTGGACTGATTTAGCAGTGAACTCTACTGGTTTGGAATGTCACGACCCGTACTTGGAGTCTTTAAGGGCCCGAATGGACTCAGGAAGACATTTCGCATCGTCCTCTACAACCGAAAGAGTTCGTGCGGTAGTCGTACTCGGTGTATATTCGGAAGATTGGATGGGGTATGAACCACGTCGCTTGAAGGTGCTCATCTTGGCCAATTGTGAGATGCTGTGCGATGTCGTCCGGCCGGTTCTGCGGCTTGTGAGACGTAGTCGCGACGGCTCAATTTTCGTGAGACTCTCACGATCAAGTGTGTGTAATGAGGCAGATAGTTGAGTGTGACAACGAGGACTTCAAGCGCACAGATGGATTACCGGTAGTCGGCAGCTGGTAGTTCACCGAAACTTGGTCTGGGAGATAAGATGCATTAGACACTTTGCTGTTACGTTATGCTTCATAAATATCGCACACTTGCTCGATCGACATGGTGGCGCCGCCTCCTGCACTTGGTGTTGATGTGGCGGCTAGTGTATAGTTCAAATAGCGACGTAGATCCAGCTGCGTTGCACTATGATGCGCTGCATGGACTGGCGATCGCTTCGTGCACGGGCAAATCGGAGCTAGCCGTAGGCCTATTGGAATTACACCCTCCGCATTGGGTGTGACTTCAATGTCGTGTTAACCCCCGTCTAGGGAGAGTTTCGTGTAAATCGTATCAATTGAGCTAGGCGGCCCACCCCTCCTTGGCCCTATCTTGCAGCGAGTAGGTTCTAAGCTTGCATGGCCTACCACTTTTCGCGAGCTGAATCGATGCACCACCGGCAAGCTGAAGCCTACGCTCTTTGATAGGTCGTTGAGGAAGTTAGTCGGTGGGGCCGCTCGCACAATTCCGGCCGAAAAAGCACGGCATGGGCGAGTGGACGGCGACGAGCTGGAAACTCTGCGTATCTAGTATTGTGATCGCCAGAAGAGAAATTTGGTGTGGAGGGATAGATGAAGTCGTGCAGCATCGGATGGAAGAGTCGTGAACGGGATGTGCGGTGCACCAGGGCCGAACCGATAGTGTGGGGTGCGCTGCCGCCAATGAGGAGAACGACTGGTCGCCGTCAACACTGCGATCCCAACCTCGCTCCACCACCGCACGCCATCAATCGCATCGCCGAACTGAGGCTTCCAATCATCGTTGCGATGATTCTGCACCCTGTCTTTCAGTCTCCCAGATACCACCATGCAGTATGTGTCTAGTTGCACATCTCACCGCTATGTGCGACCCTACTGCCAATTGCATCGCTTTTGCGCTCAGCAGCGGCAGCTTTCATTGGCAAGGTTTGGCATGCACTCGCCGGACAAGGTCGCGGATCTTCCCGTTGCTCTGATCGCCCAGTCTGCTCGATCGTATCCTGTGGCTGGCGAGGGTAGCACAGCGGGGCCGAGCACTTGACGCGCTCTCCTACCCCACTCGAATAGCTCTTTGCACACCCTCTTCTACCATGCTGTGCTACACAGGCTGGCTCGTATAACCCACGACGCTTTTTAAGGGCTTTCTGAGCCGGGAGATAGCGTCATAAACCTCTTCTTCAACCACAATCACACCCTGTCCTTCCACCACAGTCGCACCCTGTCCTTCAACCATAGTCACACCCACTCTTTTCAACTGCGATCACACGAGTCCATCCCAAACTGCCCAACATGACTAGTCAGCTGAGATCTCTCATTGGTAGTATAAAGAGGAAGCCGACAAAAGCGCCCGATGGAAGGCCTGCAGAAGCACATAACGGTATGGCCAACAGCGAGAAGACCAGCCTCGTTCACGACGTTGCCAATCTCGGCTTCAAAAATGGGGCAACCATGCTCGATGCCATTCCACAGCTGGCGAGTGGAGAGCCCATCGACGACAAGGAGCTTCTACTCGAGCACGGGGTTGCCATGCTCCAGGAGCTGCCGCTGAACAGCGGTCTCAGTGCGAAGATTTCCGACGCTTTCATTACGATGCTCTGGCATGACCTGCCCCATCCCCCACCAGCCCTCGCGGGCCCATCTTCCCGCTACCGAAGACATGATGGGGGAAACAACAGCCCATGGGACCCGGAGATGGGCAAGGCTGGCTCGCCGTATTCCCGAAGCGTGCCACCAATGAAGCCCAAGGGCCCCAATCTACCCGACCCTGAGGACGTCTTCGAAGCGCTGCTCAAACGCAAAGGGCCGTTTCGGAAGCACCCATCCGGTCTCAACCGCCTCTTCTTCTCCTTCGCCACTGTGGTCATTCACGAATGCTTCCAGACGCACCGTCCAGACCAGTGGATCAACGAGACCTCCAGTTACGTTGATCTCAGCACCCTGTATGGCAACACCGAAAAGGACCAGGTGCGGGTACGAACCTACAACAATGGCTTGATATATCCCGACTCGATTGCTTCGGAGCGTATCATGATGATGCCACCCGGCGTCGTTGCGGTCCTTCTGCTGTTCTCGAGGAACCACAACGACATCGCGGAGGGCCTACTCTCCATAAACGAGGATGGCAAATACAAGCCATGGGATGCGCTAGACAATGCTGGTAAAAAGTGGTAAGTAGCGCACACCTGTCGTACATTCGCGAACTGACATGCTTCACAGGCAAGATGAAGACATTTTCCAGCTCACCCGCAACATCAACGTTGGCTTCTTCGCCTCGGTGGTATTGCGGGACTACGTCTCCGCGATTCTCAATACACCACGGGCGAATTCGACTTGGTCGCTTGATCTCGGAAAGGAGATCAGGCAGCGAGGGAGACCCGTGGAGCGAGGGACCGGGAATGTCGTCTCCGTCGAATTTGCCGTCCTCTACCATTGGCATGCGGCGCTCAGCGCTGCTGACGACAAGTGGATGGAAGACATCATCCGTAAATCGTTCCCGGACATCAAGTCGGTCGAAGAAGTGACCGCCGAAATGTTCCAACATGTTATGAAGGACTATGGCCACCGCCTTATGGACACGGAGCCACGATCTTGGACCTTTGGCGGCCTCAATCGCGGACCCGATGGACGCTTCAAAGACAGTGAGCTGGCGGATCTCATAAAAGGTTGCATCGAAGAACCGGCCCACGAATTTGGCGCGCACGGCACTCCGGCCAGTCTCAAGATTGTCGACATCATGGGCCAGCTACAGGCGCGTAATGTGTTCAATGTCTGCACACTGAACGAGTTCCGACGGTACCTGAATTTGAAGGCCTATAGCACGTTCGAGGACTGGAATCCGGACAAGGAAGTCGCACGGGCGGCTGAGCTTCTCTACGGAAACATTGAGAACATGGAACTCTACCCTGGGCTCATGGCCGAGTGTACCAAGCCCGCTATGCCTGGCAGCGGTGTATGTCCCGGCCAAACAACTGGTCGTGGTATTCTCGATGATGCCGTTGCGCTAGTTCGCGGAGATCGCTTCTTGAGCTACGACTTCAATAGCAACACGTTGACCAACTGGGGAGCGGCTAAGCTGCAAGATGCTACTCCGATTGGCTCGTACGGAGGTGTGTTATCGAAGCTCCTCTTCGGTGGGCTACCCACTGCTTTCCAAGGCACTTCTCCCTATGTTCTTCTACCGTTCTACACACCAGAGGCGGCCAAGGGCATCCTCAAGGGCAACGGTGTGCTTGAGAAATACGACCTTGCTCGATCACCCAGCGATCGCGAACTCATCAGCATTCAGACACACGAGGCCTGCAAGCAGGTCTGGGAAGATCGCGATACCTTCCGCGTCATGTACCAAGCAGCCATTCGGAATTGCACCGACGGTCACGATTTCTTGATTGGTTGGGATGATGTCAAACGACACGACGAGCGGTCCAATATCCTGCACCAGGTCTTCTTCGAAGAAGGCTTTGAAAAGAATGTGTCTGCCTTCTTCAGCACGAACGTGAAGAAGTTGATCGGGAAGAACTCGCTGTCTTTCTCGAAGGGAAGAAAGTCCATCGATATCGTCCGCGATGTCACCAACATTACACCCATTCTGTGGCTCGCAGACCGCTTTGCCCTCCCTCTCAAGACACCCGAGAAACCTCGTGGTCTCCTCTCCATCTACGAAGCTTTCACCGCTTACCTCGTTCTCTTCATGTACCAAAGCTTCAATATTATCCCAGCCAACGAGTGGAAGCTGCGCGAAGGTGCGATGAAAGCTGGAGACGGCCTACGCAAGATCTTCGAAGCACACCTCAAGTCTCAGCAAGGTCTCAAAGAACATGTTGTTGACTGGGTGGCCAAAGGGAGCGCTTTCGAAGTTGGGCCGACGGCTGACCGCCTCTATCATGCTCTCAATGACACGAAGCTGCCGATCGGAGACTTGGTCGGCGATTGCATCGGTATGGGTGCACCTGTGGCTGGTAACCTCACACAGCAAGCTTCCCTTCTCATCGACCTCTTCCTCAGCCCAGGGTACGAGCAGTACAAAGACCGCATCGTTGAGCTAGCAAACATGGATGAAGCGTCGTCCGAACGGGAACTGCAAGGTTTCGTGTACGAAGGCATGCGCCACGCCGGCGTAGTACCCGGCCTCCCTCGCGTTGCAGCCAAAGACATCACCATCCACGACGGTGCGCGAGGTCCAGTCCACATCCCAGCCGGCAGCACAATCCTCATCGCAACGTCCAAAGCCGCCATGGACCCACTCGCTTTCCCGGACCCCGAGAAACTCAATCCGCACCGTCCGTTCAAAGACTACATCCTGCTAGGCCATGGTCTCCATTATTGCTTTGGCGCTAGGTTGGTGGGATGCTCACTTGCTGCTACGTTGAGGGAGGTCTTCAAGCTGAAGAATGTGAGGAGGGCACCGGGGAAGCCGGGGAGGTTTGCGATAGTGGAGCTTGAGATTGCTGGCGGAGTCAAGATGAGGCATTATTTGGATGCGAGTGCACGGGAGAGTCCGATTCCGACCAGTTTGACGTTGCATTATGACGAGTAGTATTGTTTTTCGCGTCGATAGTAAGCTGTATGCAGTTGAATAATGAACATTCCTTGACTTTCAGCACCTACTCACGATCTTCGCTTACTGTAATCCTATCACTAGAATCTCACCAACACAGCGTTCGCATCAGCTACCTGGGTGCGGCCTTTTTTCACCGGAATTGGGATTAGTATGTTGATAAAACTCATTAAGCGGGTTGCAGCATGTGTCGTCTTCTGCTAATGCATCGCCTCCTTCGGCTTTGAGATGGTCCGGACAGTTTTTACCCTCTCCTTCGTATTGGTCAAGTGCGTCTTCGTGTGACGTCTCTACTGTCTTGTCGCCTTCCCAGCCAAACACGGACATAACACTCCGCAGAGCTATGTCCACATCTAGCGATCATCCGTACCATACAGCACCTACACCCACGCAACCGAAGCCCTTCCCACCACTCAAAGTTTCCCCTTACTTAATACAAACGCCCCCTCACCCTCCGCAAACACCGTCCCCTCGCCGTCCTCCAACCATCCTCTCGTTCTGATCCATCTTCCCTGCACACTCTCCATCCTCGCCCTGCACAACAGCACACAAGGCGTCCGTACTGCCTTCACATACTTGACCTTTAGCTCGGCCGTCGCGCTCCCGTTGGCGAAATAGAATGAAAGTAGTGTGCCCATGGCGTGGTCGAGTAGTGATGCGGTAACGCCACCATGGAGGCGATGGGTACCACCGTCTACTAGGGTACCGAGGGAGATGAGGAGGAGGACTTCTGCCGTTGGTGTGGTTTGTGGTGGGGGTTGAGGTGTGGGTGTTCGTGGAGGCTGAGTCTCTGTATCACCTACGAACACTTCCCTCATCGATGCTACATTCGTGACATCTCCTGTTTTCCATTCACTTCCATTGGGCCTGTACATGGCGCAAAACGCGCGCAGAGCGCCGTCGGTAAACAGTGTTTGCGTGAAGAAGGTATTCGACACCGCCTCAGACGTATCTTCTGACTCCGGTAGACCGAGAAAAGTCCGCGTTTCTCTTTTCGTTATCGAGGGATCCGCGAGCAAAGCGTTGCACCATTCATGCTTGGCGAAGTCCTCCATGTGCTCTGCGGGAAGAGGCATCGTGGCGTATATGGTGGTACACGTGTGGGAGCGATACACACGTGGAAGCACCGGAACTTGGAGTTGGTGAGGGTGAGGGTGCTGGAGGCATCATGTCATTTGGCATTGAGAAGCCGGTGATGACTAGCGTTCAGAATGGTGTTGAGTCGACCTGAAGTCAGCATCCGAGGCTCAGGACCCGAGGTTCAGGATGGGAGAAAGCGGCTTTAGCGGGGCAAGTCCATGGAAGATGACGTCATATCAAGCCCACGTATTTCAATATTCCAGATCTGAAGCATAGAGTAGGTACACGTCGCTGACGTTGTGTTGTTCGCTGGTAGTATGGGGGTCTAAGCTGCATGTCAGTGCTGTGGTTGGGTACAGCCATGAGGTTGCAATCAGACACACCTCCAAGTATCAAAGCGCTAGTTCGAAAAGCATGGGAGACGCCCGTTTCTATCGGCCGCGCCAGATCTTGAAATGTTCGCGGACGTCAACTAGACACACTCTCGCGTACGACGAGTCCCGCATCACGCAAGCCAGTCCCAGAAATTCACAAAATTCGAAATCTGAATTGCTACATGAAGTAATGCTCATGAATTCCCGCAACTTCAGCGCGGAGACACTAAAGTGACGGCCACATCATGAACCGCCAATGCCGATACCAACAAAATGCAGCCCAAAAAATAAAACGCCGAAAACATGCAGGGGGTATTATCCGTTGCCTTTGCCTATGCCATGCCGAAAAGAGAGCGAGCCGCCAACCCATCGTCAATCCATGCAACCCAATCACACCAATTTAAATGCAAAATAAGGATATACAGATGAACCTAGAATCAAACAACAAACTCTTCGTCAAATCCATCGTCACCGTCGAAATCCATGTCATGATAATGCGCCCTCAGCGGCCAGCCTCCGAAGGGAAAATGCAAGGAAACAAAACCGAGACCATGCCCACGAAACGCAAAACGCTATGCTAATGCCGAAGAGGGAGGAAAGGGGAAGAACAAGCTCGGTGAATGTTATACGTTGAACTTGTGAGCCTGGCGGCGATTGTGGCGGACGACATGTGTCGCACGCGCGGCTGCAAGCGAAGTTGCCGCGGGCGCCGTGACCGTGACGAGGATGGTGTCGGTAACGGTCACAGGATCGTTGTTGTCGTTGCCAGTGCCATTTCCATTGCCGCTGCCTGGTGCAGGTGCAAGTGTAGTATCGGGCCGTGGGCGACCAGGGCGGGTGGTCATTGTCGGAATGCCCGTGGGCTCAGTACCGTTGCCGAAGGAAGGCTTAGTGACCGTAGCCAGCGTAGATTCTGCTGGTGCTGTGGGCTTAGAAGCCGGAGCTGTGGTGGAAGCAGTGGGACCGCCAGATGCAGTCTTCTCGCCTTCGAAGACGGGGCCGACCTCACCCTTGATTGCGTCGGTGTAGAGTGCAGTACGCGACGCAAAATCCTTCACGGCGACCGACATGGCGTCCTGCTGCTCTGGCAAGGCATACTTTACAGTGGCTTCGTCTGTGCCTGTCGCAGCGGTGTCGACAACATCGACATCGATGCAAGTCGTGTAGTACTGGTCCTTGCCGTCGGGGAGAGTTGGGTCTCGACCAGGCGAGGTGTTCCATTGCCACACCCAGTAGAAAGTGTATGGCTTGCCGGGTGCTGCGTCCTTGGGAAGGGCGACGTTGCTCTCGCAGCGGAGATCAGCGTTGCCGGGGCCATCTGACACCTGACCCATTATGAAGTTCGGGTCGGATTTCTGGCGGTCCAGCGAGATAGCCTGAGAGTTCTTCTCGTAGCAACGGTTGTCGTCGTAGTCGTTGGTCGCAAGGAGGACACCTCCCTTGTTGCCGCCTTGGCCGTCCTCGGTCCACCGAAGAACATTGACTAGCTTCTCGTCCTCTTTCGGTTCTGTTGTGCCGTAAATGAAGACGGTGCCGCCTTTCTCGGGCTTAGGCTTGTTTGTGTCGTCGTTGACGATGGAGACATGACCGTTCTCAGTGTATCGCATCGCAATGAACTGGCCTGGGGCAGTTTGGAGCCGAGGGTATTGCGGTTTGGACTGTTCAGGCTTTCGCTGATTCGGGTGGCAAAGAACCGTGTCCTCACCGATCCAAGGCACGGTCTTCTCGGTGTTTTCGGGTAGTAGCCACAGCATGGAGGTATCGCCGTTATAACCTGGGTCGGTCTTGGCCATCATACCGCGAGGGTATCCAAAGTTGCCGACGTATTGGCCTTTATCGTTGATGTTACGGAGCTGCTCCACCCAAGAGTGGCCGTCCGCAACAGGGGCGAGTCCAAAGGTGGCGATGGCCGCGGCGAGCAGCACGCGCATGTTGGTCATCTTGGAGTGCATGGTAGTTCTGGAAGTGTGTGTGTGTGTTGCTAAAGTACGAAACTGGCTCAGCCAAGATTGCGTATGCAGTGGAAAGTAGGTCGTCAAATTCGGTGGAAATATCTCGCGGAGACACTCGTGTAGCGTTGTTTGGGTTTGGTTTGATCGAAAGAGAGGCAGAAGAAAGCCAGAAAGATATTAATATAGGCGTGAAAGGCGCTGCCAAACCGAAGATATGTTGACGCACAATATCAAATCGCGTATTGTTCACCTTCACCTCGAAGAATTCCACAAACCCATTGTTCAATAGCAGCGAACAATACAGTAGGGAGTGAAGAAGAATCCCTTTGTTGCCCGCAATTCTCAGTCACGCACAGCGCAGAAAGGGGAGGAAGAGAAGGAAAGTGGCGACAATAGGCGAACGGTGAAGGTGAAGGTGAAGGTGACGGGAGAAGTGCCACAGACGGGCTAGCAACCCTTTATCAGGCGGGTGAATGTGTGGTGAGACAGAAACGCTGCGTGAGGTCTACTCGATGGTGGTTACCCTGAAGCGGACACGACGACCAGCAGCCAATCAAGGGCTTTGAAGCGGCGGCATCGAAACCGATAGCGCCACCACGCGCTCCCGCATTTAAGCTCCGCAGAGCCTGATATGTGGTTTTGATCAGCGGTTTCGGAACGTGCGATTAAGTGGACCGTCCATGTAGCCGCCCGAGGACCCGAGGGCGTCTACGCCGTGTACCTACGGGCCTGGCCGCACGCCCACAGCAAGGCGCTGGTCGGACTGCTGGGGCGCGATGGCGATGTGAGGATGCCATCTACGCTGGAGCAACGGCTGCCATGGTGCTTCAGGCACGCATTGTGGGTGGCGGGGTGAAACGCGAAGATGCCGTCCCTCTCAGGCACATCTCAGGCACGGGAGCGGCAGCTAGGCATCGCATAAACAGCGCGCGGTTTTCCCGACCAGGTTCCCGTCCATCAGGAAGGGCAGTCTGCAACGCTACAACGCTCAGAACGGCAGGCCGTGGTGCATCCCTGAGGAGTTGAGGAGAGCATGGCGAAAGACAATGTTACGCGCACTGTACGCGTCAGCGCGCGCGCAGAGCCAGCGAAGAAGCCCAGCACGAAGCGACAAGATGTGAGAAAACAACACGCGCACGACGCGACGACAGGCTGCAGTGGTCCGGTGCGCGCTTCGAGAGGGAACATGGAGATGGATGGGATGGCGATGAAGTGGAGGTCGAGGCCCCGCCTTGAGCCTGATGTTTCATGTCATAGCGCGGACAGGCATCTATTGGCGGCGGCTAGGCCTGCCTTGGATCTCTGGCAGCCCAACCGAGCGCTTTTGATAGGCGCGCATTGCACCACGCCAGAGTGAGGATGTGTGTCGTGCGCCCGCCTTGACGCTCGTCCCGTCTCCATTTAGGCGAGGAGTCGAGCTGGCATGCGTGCAAATCCGAATAGAAGCGAGAACTTGATCTTCATGTGGCCATGTCGAGATGGTTCACGCTGAGTTCAAGTGTCGTGACAGGGCATACCAGACCGGTGTATCAAGACCTGCATGCTGGGTTGTCGAGCAACAGCACACGTCAGTTACTTCCGCGAGTTCAGAGAGGCGTAAAATTAAAGGGGAAGGTGAGCGCGTGAACCAGTGTCGGGCCACTCCGGCCGTGAAACTCCACAATGTTGCGAAACGGGAATGCTGAACACCAAGACCAGAAAGAAGCACGACAGGTACATATTGGTTGACACTACTTCGCCATAAGAATAGATAGTCGCTGACCCCACCGTGGTAATGCAGAAGAATACTTGGAAACAGAAGGTCAAGACCCTCCAAGTCAAAAAGAAATCACTCACCCCAGCCAAACACTGTCGCGAGTAGCCGGCGCGGCTAACCCCTCACCCTATGAATATCTCCATGGCCGCCCGCCTAAACACGTAGAAGCCGGGTCTCCCTTGTCCCTCCCTGACTGAGCCGTGGCAAAGCTCCACGAGCGCTACTACTCGCCTTCGGAGTCACTGTGGCCGTCGCTATCGTCCTCTCCCGAGCCGGAACTGTCCCCATCCTCCGTCGCCGCATCTTCCATCACCTCATCGCCATCAACGCCATTGATGATTTTATTCTCGTTCCTCAGTTCCAGCAAATCAAACACCGCATCCGGGAGCCCTTCAAGGCCAACCGCCTTGGGCGCAGTGATGATGCCAAACTCTACAACCCCACGAAAGCCGTCCGTATCGCTCTTGCCATAGAACCCTACAATGACCTCTTGAGCAGCCGCTTGGAGCTTGATGATATTGTTGCCACTGTTGAGTTCGCCAGCGCTCGTGCGGTTTGTGAGATGCATACGAATTCCCTCCATGTTCGTAGCTCCTTGCCCACCTCGGTTGATATCAACGCGCTTAATGTTGACGTTTGGTGGTAGTACGATCTCTTCCGAGGCATGACCGCCAAAAACATGTTCATGTCTCCCCAGTCGCATAGGGCCCCAGTGAGAAACGTGTCCATCTTCGTACTTGACTATGCCGCCGTCCCAAATGCAGCCTACTCGGAGATCGATCGAGGTGGCTCGGTGTACGTTGCCATCAGGCCCTTTCTCGCGCAGAAGTTGTGCCCACTCGTAGTACTGCCGGTCAGAACTTTCACGTTCGTCAGAGTAGACGGACCGCCTGAAAAGGCGCACGTCACTCCCGGGAATCCGGACGTATGCTTGGACGGCAAGCATCTTCCATACATCCTTTACGGAGACCTCTCTCCCATTGAAGCCCAAGACATGCACGGACAGCGGGCTTGCGCGGTCAAATCGCTCTTCTAGTTCCTGCTCAGTGAACAAAAGCTCAGCTGAGGGTTTGTGGATGGATGGTTCTGCGTCTTCCTTATCGTTGAAGGACACCCGAACGATTCCGGCCGCCGAAGTGATTCGCAATGTCGACAAGAGTTCTGCCTCGCCGCTGTACGCAACGTCTACGAGCGGCTGTGCATCTCGTTGCTCAGCTGTAACAGTCGGATCAGACGGTAAGCGGAAATGAGGAAGCGTGCGGAAAGAAAGCGCATCGCTAAGGTTCCAGCGAGCGTTGTTCGTCGTCGAGCCATCGACCATGATGCCGGCGGCTTTGGTACGGGCACAATACGCGGTCTTGGACAAAAAGTTCTTTGGCCAGTCCTGTGCGTATCCACGCCCCATGATGCCTGGCCGGTGAGGTGATCCAAAGGCATGGCCGACTTCATGGAGGAATGCGCCCTGGCCAATAGTACATGCTTCCCATAATGTCTGTGAATTGGTCAGTCATCTTCCCTTGCAATTGTGGCATGAAGGACGGTGGTTTGTTTGGCTAATACATACGTCACACTCTTCACAATCATTGCCCACTTTGTCACCTGGCTTCCTGGTATCCGTCAAGCAACTAGTGACCTCCTCCAAGAAGCGCGGCCACGAGTAGGTGAGGTGGCTGCCGATCATTCCCAACGACACACTGGCCGAATTGTGCATTCCCAGCGCGGCGTGGCCAGTGATGAGTTTCTGCTTCATGTTGTAATGCGAGTCGAGTATAAGTCCAGCAACCACAGGATGGGCGGAGGATGTGAATGGCCCTCCAGCTTCTTTGAGCGCATCGAGAAAGTAGTCAAATAGATCGTTCTTCCGACGTGCAGACGGATTCTGTTGTGCAATGTTCGCGTTTCGGATCTCTTGCGTAGTTCGCTCGGAGCGGATGACGTGCACTTTGGCCGTTGCTCGCATAGCATGGTCGTCTGCCAACGAGTCGTCATGATGCGAATTGACGAAGTCGCGGCTCACTGTATCGGCAGCCCACTCTTCATCTAGTCTGAAGGTTCGTCTGCCGACTCCTTTCAATCTCAAATCTTCCGATGTCATAGCTTGCCACATGTAAGCCGTCATCCTGAATTTGGAAATGGCGGCGTCGAGGTCCGAGTGTGCAGACGAGAAACCTGGAAGCCAGCGGTCAGCAATTCCGACCATCAACGATACTACCAGGAGCCATCAAAGCATATAAATACGTACCGCTTCCCTTGGCCGGTGGACAGTCAATCACTAGAGGCGAGTCCTTCGCCACCATGATGACCAAATGCAGCGGAGGGTATTGTAACAAGGGAATGTAGGTGACATTGATCTTGAAGCTACTCGGACTGTCGTCGCCTTGACTAATCTCGAGGGTGTTCTGGCCAGGCGATAGCATGACCAAGGCTTTGAAGTTACCGCCAGCTGTTGGCCATGTCTGCTCGGGAAATACTTCGCTGCCGTTCGAACTGAGAGTCTTGACAGTAATGAATCCTTCGCTATCGGCAGCGTTGGAGGAGTGCGGGCAAGAGCCAGTTAATAGAAGGCATCGCTGCTCTTGTTGAGTAATTTCCAGACCATGGATTCGAGATGCCTACTTGATGCACTGTCTCTCCATCGGATATGTTTGTCGTACACAAGGCGATTGGAGGCATGCTCCAGGATAGTAACCGGAAATAAACTGGTATGCGGTGGGGATGAGGACAACGGTAAAGTGTGGACAAACTTGGAAATACGACAAATGAGCAAGGCGATAGAGGTGAATACAACAAAGCTGCAGTCTCTGGAGAATATATAACAGATGTTGATTGAGAGGGTACTAGCTCCGTACTTGAGTAGAAAGAAATGGGAGAGGAGAATCCAGGCAGACACCTTGAAGTAGTTTAGTTGGACACCCAAACAAGTCAGCAAACAGGCTGCGGCGGTGTTGCCTGCGGTCTACCAGCCAGCGCTCCGTGGACCGTTAGGCGAGCCATACTGCTCGGGGCCTTACGCATGGGAGCTACGCCGTGAAGCTATTGCTGACCGCATACGGTACATCCGCGCCTTCTCGAATATTCTTGGCAGCTGACTAACAGCGCCACATGTGGCTCACCACCAGCTTTCGCGCATCGTATCTTGAGAATTCCACCGCGGCCTTACCCTCGCGACACCACCACGCCACATTGAACTGCACTGCACTGAAGTTCTCAGCATCGATCGCGCAACTCCTCGGACCGTCGCGTACACCCACCCACGATGGCCAACTACCTCGCGTCCATCTTCGGCACGGAGCAGGACAAGGTCAACTGTAGTTTCTACTACAAGATCGGAGCGTGCCGCCACGGCGACCGCTGCTCGCGCAAACATGTCAAGCCATCCTACTCGCAAACGATACTGCTGCCGAACCTCTACCAGAACCCCGCCTACGACCCCAAGAACAAGATGAATCCGCAACAGATGCAGCTCCACTTTGACGCCTTCTACGAGGACATCTGGTGCGAGCTGTGCCAGTACGGATTGGTGGAGGAGGTCGTTGTTTGCGACAACAACAATGATCGTGAGTGACGCGCATGCCCAACCCATCCGCTATGATAGCAATGTAGAGCAGTTGCTGACTATCAACCAGACCTCATCGGCAACGTCTACGTGCGCTTCAAGTACGAAGAAGACGCGCAGAAAGCTTGCGACGCGCTGAATTCGCGCTGGTACGCCGGCCGCCCTATCTACTGCGAGCTTTCCCCCGTCACCGATTTCCGCGAAGCCTGCTGCCGCCTCAACTCAGGCGAGGGCTGTGTCCGTGGTGGCTTTTGCAACTTTATTCATCGCAAGGAACCGAGTGCGGAGCTTGATCGCGAGCTGGATATGTGCACGCGCAAGTGGCTCAAGGAGCGTGGCAGGGACGAGCGGAGTATGTCAAGGAGCCCGACGCCTCCGGCTGCGGCTACGGCGAAGCGCTTCTAGGGGGAGCGCGAGCGTGGCACGGACGAGGAGATGGATATCAAGGTTCAGCCGGACATCAAGGGCAAGCCGTACTTCAAAGACGAGCCGTACATCAAGGATGAGCCGTGTGTCGAGGAGGAGCCGTACATCAAGGATGAACCGGACGTGAGACGGACAACTGAAAACTGAGCACAATGGCGTTTGAGGAGTTTGATACCGAAATGAGCTGGGTGTATACCTACGGTGGGCTCGTGTATTATACTAAGTACGCAGTCTGCTGACTGGAGACAGATAGCTAGCAAAGTCATGGAACGATTTTAGGGCATACCCGAATTTATGGAGTCTGAAGCCGAATTATGGAGTCAGAACCCGAATCTATGGAGCCTGACAAAAGAAGTGAATTACGCGCCGTGTCGGTAGCGCGAGGTGGTATCATGTATGCAAATATGTACAAAAGAATCATGCGTCGCCTGCAGACCATGCGCTTCAAGCGCCATGTCACCGAGAGGACGACGCCATGTCCCAGAACTCCTGCAAATGCGCAATCGCCCCTCGTCCTCTTTCAATCCCGTCTCATATAATGCCCCGCGCCTTCAGAATGAGAATTGCCGCAACAACACCGCCGACCAGGAGAATGAAGCCCAGCCAGAACGCCCAACATATCCACGTCCGCTGTTTCCGCTTGCGACGCTGGCCTTCGAGCCACGAATCTCTGTTTGACGGGTCAGCGGTTACGCTCGTCCAAAACTTGAAGCGCGAGGGTGGCCGGCCGGATAGTCCCAGGGTGAGATTGGACGCGTTGGCGTGACGGGTGAAGGGGACGTGGACATTGGCTAGGGAGGGTCTCCGGGAGGACCTGTGTGTCGACTTGGTGCGCTGTTTTTGGAGGCGGCGGGATGATGTGGGGCGGTATGCAGCCGGGGGTGTTGTAGGTGTGTGGTTCGCGCCCGGCGAATGTGGAAATGGTGATGTAGGATGTGGGGGGAGTGTTGCGGGCGACAAAGGAGCGTGTGTCAAGGGGTGTTGCGAGGATGGCGATGTGGGCGAGACCATGGAGTGTGCGTCTGATAGCTCAAGGGATCTCACGTACGAGTGCTTTAGGTCTGCTTTGTTTGCCAGTTCCTCCTTCTCCAGGTCGGAGTTGTGAACGGCGACGCTGAAGCGTTTCCAGAAGTTGGGGTCGTTTGGCACTGCCGACATTGTTGTGTTGATGTGGGTTTGGGTCTGGGGGGAAGCGCGACGATTACGCGCTGGTGATGGTGGCGGAGAATCGGGATTGGAGGGTGTTTCTCGTGTCTGGAACAAAGGACGATGGTGAAGTGTCGATGCAGGAATCAGACGTTTGCGAAACAAAAGGCAGGTGCCAGCCAACCAGCCAACAAGCTGCCGTGGAAAGGAGAAAGAACGACGCGACGGTGGGTCAGGCGCGGGGTGTGCCTCTTTTTAGAAATGTCGTAGATTGGAATGTGGATAGGTCAACGTGACATGCGAAACATGGCGAGATTGCTTCACGGTGCGACGTCGGGGTTTGATTCGTCGCTGTGTAACGGGCTGGGTGGCGAAGAATGTTCCGGTGTGCGGATTATGGGTCAAGGAAGAGACAGTGGTAGGGAGTTAGGAGTCGGCGTCGTGGTAATTGTAGGGAGATAGGGCTTCAATGCAGCGCCGTCAAGGCGTGTTTCGTTTCGGAGAACCGTGCGAAGAATGAAAGTAGGGGAGGTGGAAGAATCATCAGGGTCAAACGGGCAAGAAACTAGGAAGTTAAGACACATTACGGTTCCGTGAGATCGGTAGAAGAGGGCCAAGCTCCATCCTTTGATCTTAGGCTCGGACCGTGGCCCAAACAGTTCGCGACGTGACGATACAAGGCACAGCGGGGAAACACACGGTGGTGGTAACGAGAGCTTGCTCGACCACGACAAGGCGACCCGTCGTATCCCTGCCCTCGGTTGTGCGGCCAATAGGAGGGCGCGTCGGTTTCGGGACGTTGGGGCATCCCTGGGAAAGTCGATGCGCGAACGGCGTGGGTGAATGCGCCGAAATGAAGAGGACTGGTGGGCGGGAAGCCTTATAGTGGGTACATGCACTGCGAAACCGGCAAGCTACAAGTAGAAGGCCATCGATGGTGATTGAGGATTGTGCCAGTGATGGGAAACAGCAGTTCCCATGGCGGTGAATCGTGGTCGAGGTGTAGGAGAGCCACGCGGGTCCGTTGAGTGGCTGTCGAGCTGCAGCGGAGGAAGCGGGATGCTGCAGCCACCCCCCACTGCAACGTCTGTCACCGCCTCTACGCCCGCGGTGGAGACAGCAAAGGCACCGTTCGATAACAGCGCGGCCATGTTGTGGATGGCATGCCTGGGCTTGCCGCTAGCCATGTCTTCGTCAGCGCACGAGCGACTCTCAACTTTGCACTTCATTTCCGCGATCCAAGTTTCTTGAGGCTCGTTCAATTTCCACCCCTGCCTTTTATCTCCGGGAGAGTACGTACCACGACACGGCCGATTCATTGCCCTTTCCGGCCGACCGCCTGACTAACACGGCCATGCCGCACGAAGAGCCGCTGCCCTTCTGGCTCGTCAATGTTCCGCGCGACCAGTGGCCTGCCGAGTGTCCGGATTTCCTAAACGAGCTTGGGGAGAAGGACCGCAGCATCATCGGCACGCCGGATTCCGAGTACACCAGGTTGAGCTGGGAGGAGGTGCGACACTTTATCAGTAGGCATGTTGTGTAGCGTGAGTCTTGGAGGGGGGTCTGATGCATGCAGGTATCAACCGAGTCGACCGCTTCCACCGCGTGCCCTCGGAGCTGAGGCGGTATCGGCAGTTCACGCATCGGCTGGTCAAGGAGTATGGAAGTATCATGAACTTTATTGTGGATGAGCGGCTGCAGTGGAAGACGATGGTCGCCAGAGGTCCACCGTTTGCGTATGACGGTGTGTTCTTCTCTATGCCCTGCCATGTTAACATTCTAATTCGACGTAGAGGACATCAAGATCCTCTACAACGACTGGCCATACGGAATCGACCCCAAGATCATCCACCTCGTCATCTGGACCAAGTTCGAGCTCGCCGATGACCCTGAGACGGGCAATTCGACGCCCGAATCGTTCCAGCAAATCGATGCCTACGTGCAGAAGACGTTCGGCGCGAGGTTGCAGGCCGACCAGTACGCGTGGTTCAAGAACTGGAAGAGTCTGAAGAGCGTGCATGCCATCGAGCACTTCCACGTCATGCTGTACGATCCGGATCCCGACTTCATCAAGGACATCACGAACGGTGATGTTCCGATGACGGCCAAGTTTCCGTAGGTTGTGTGGTGCTCGTTGGGTGGGGCCTGGGGGGGATTTATGTGTGTAAGGCACTATAGACAGGGCATGGGCCATATGCATGCGAACGGTTCATTGATATTGGATACATAAAATGGGATGTCGGCGTGCATTATCTGTGCAGCGGACATCTGATAGCGCAATAGATATGGAGTTCTGCGGTCGACTCGGTCAGCGACTGCTGGACCGGGTGAATACAACGTCGGCTACTCCTGACGATCGCATCGCGGAAATACGAAAGAGCAGAAACAACGTCATAGCCATCCCGTAGTGTGGCGTGGCGAGTGGCGCATAGCCGCGGCTTGAACAGAATACTAGTCCAGCGCAATCTCCTCGCGTTGCGACTCGTGAATAGCAAACGCGGCCACGGGCTGCACAGGCGTCGCGTAGACAAAGGGAGGAGCAGTGCAGACTCGCATCCTTTGTTGCTGCGTCCTGCAGCTGGCAGCATAGCGGCGTGGTCAGCTACACAAAGCGGTGAGGCCCGCTCGTTGCTGGCGACAGGCGACGGCCATGCGCTCGCGTGGCAGAAACCCCGCCGCACACCAAAATAAAGTCCCTGTTTTGGGCGCACCGTCACAGCGCACGGAACTATCATTTTGCTGCTTCTCCTGATTCAAGTGATAGAGAAAAGCTTTCTGCATTTCCAAGTCTTCTTTGGAGAGACCCTAATTTGCTGTTGGGGAGCAGTGTAGCTTCAAAGTAGGCAGACGCTTGGTGTGGGCACAACAGGTGCGGCCCTTCCTATCGGCCGAGTGCCACGGCCCAGGTGCCGTCAGGAAAAGTTGCGTGCACGCACCCACAGGCAGGGGCATTCGCCGAAGTGGCCCACCAGCGAGTCGCGACGGCCGTTCCGCTCTTTCTCTTCGTCTCCACGCCAGTCCGCCCGTGGCATCCTCTTCCCCTCCTCATCCCAGTCCCCCCCAGAGCGAGGTTGCGCTGTCAATTGCTTGCGACGCTGCCCTGCTACCCGTCGGCCCTGTCCCCGCTGCCGGCCGTCTGCAAGAGCATAGGGTAGGTTCTTATCCACACGAGACGGATTCAAGGTGGTGATTTCCTGTACTGAGTATCACCAGAGAGTGACCACCTACCGCCCCGCGAGTTCGCCTTCGAAGGCCGCTGTCCTGTCCTTCTCGGAGCTGCGCTCAGCCACCCACCGCGTCACCCCTCGTCGCAATCCACACATCCCCTCGAGCGTCTGCGAGACCCCTCCTTGAAAGTGCCGGTACAACGATCCTGGAGCCTGGGCGCGTATACTCGACATCGGTTGCCTACTACCACCTTCACAATCGCAGTTGCGACCGACGGCGCGAGGCATATATCCTCGTCCACCCCGTTGAATCAACTTCAGCGCAGACATGTTCGGCTTCCTGACAAACCGCTGGCAGGGGCCCACGACTACGGAGAAGAGAGGCCCCACCTGGTTTGACCGCAGCTGCACGCCCATCCTCCTCAGCATCGCAAAGAAAGCCTGCACCCATCCGATCCACACCATCGTTGTCATTGCATTTGTGGCCAGCTACTCGTACTTGGGCGTGCTGGAGAAGGGATTCCTGGATGGCACAGACAAGGCACCTGGACACGTCGATTTTGAGTCGCTGTTGACGGGGAGCCAGAGGCTGCGGGTTGGCGAAGAGACGTCGTGGAAGTGGGAGGTGGAAGAGCACCAGATTGGCGCAGTCAAGGAACAGGTACGTCCCAGAGAACCAAACGGCAGGAAGCTCTGTTGACAAGAGTCTAGACAACGCATGAGGTTGCGCTGATAACGCTCGTGTTCCCCGAATCGAGCGCCGTCAACTCTGCGCCTTCACAATATGCGGTACCCAGGAACGTTTCCGCCGAGCTACTCCCCAGCTCCTCCAGCTCATTTTCCACCATCTCTCACGATACATCGTTGGCCTATGCGATTGACTATGCCGAAGCGGGCGACTTTCTCATGGCAATGCAGGAGATCTCCGCCCCCGAAGATGCGTCCGAGGCCCATGGCTCTGACGAGCATGGCACACGCGAGCATAAAAAGTGGATCATGAAAGCCGCTAAAAGCGCAACTGCACCCCGTGGCGTGCGCAACTGGATGCGGGAGTCGTGGATCTCATTTGTGGACTTGCTCAAGGTGCGTTAGCCGGCTCTCCACATCTGTCAGGTACCATGGACAGCAGCTGACATGTGACAGAACGCCGATACGGGCGATATCATCATCATGGCCATGGGCTACCTCGCCATGCACTTGACCTTTGTCTCGTTGTTCCTCGCTATGCGACGCCTGGGGTCCAACTTTTGGCTGGCCACGGCTGTGCTGCTTCAGTCGGCTTTTGCCTTTCTATTCGCGCTAGCAATCACCGTCTACGTCGGAGTCCCCATTAACATGGTTCTCCTCTCCGAGGGCCTTCCGTTCTTGGTCGTCATCATCGGGTTCGAAAAGCCCATTGTCCTGACCAAGGCTGTTCTGTCTGCAGCGCTGGATGCACGACGCACAGATGATAACCGAGGCGAGCCGCTCACCATCCAGTCCGCTGTTCAGACCGCCATCAAAAAGGCCGGCTATGAAATTGTCCGGGACTACTTTTTCGAGATCTTGATCGTCACCGCTGGAGCCATGTCTGGTATCCAGGGAGGTCTGCGACAATTCTGCTTCCTGGGCGCCTGGATCTTGTTCTTCGATGCCATCATGCTGCTTACCTTCTACACCGCCATCCTCACCATCAAGCTAGAGATCAACCGGATCAAACGTCACGTGGCTCTTCGAAGGGCGCTGGAGGACGACGGTGTCGACCGCAAAGTGGCAGAAAGTGTTGCTCTGAGCAATGACTGGCCCAATGCCAGCGCGGTCCAGTCAAGTAGTGCAAAGACTACTGTACTGGGAAAGAAGATTACAGTCCCCAAGTTCAAGGTTCTGATGGTCGTTGGCTTCTTCTTGGTCAACGTTCTGAACATCGCCACTCTGCGGTTCGGCTTTTCCTCGAAACTCTCCCACGTTTCAGGGGTCGGCTCTACACCTCCGCTCGACCCATTCAAGGTTGCCGGAAGCGGATTGGATGTCATCTATGACCAGGCGAAGAGCCTTGCAACTTCTACAGTCGTGACGATCCTGATGCCCATCAAGTACGAGCTGGAATACCCGTCCGTCCACTACGCCGAACCCAACCATACTGAGATTGAGCTTCCGTTTGGCAGCAACATCAGCACACAGTTCGTTGACGGCGTTCTCAAGAGCTTGGAGGATCCAGTCTTCAGCAAGTGGGTTATTGTAGCACTCGCCTTGAGTGTGGTCCTGAACGGATACCTATTCAATGCTGCTCGATGGACCATCAAAGAGCCTCACAAGCCACTCGACCCCCCACTGGCATCGGAGATCCAAGATGGCGCCCCACCGACTCCTGCTCCGGGCCACGTCCAGCTGCACATGCCTACGCCTCCGATCACCCCTGGCCCGGAACAACAAGCAAGACGGGCACTCGTTCAACCGCTCGCCCCAGTGCATCCACCGGCACATGCGCAACCCGAATTGCCCCAAGCTGAAGCCCCACGGGTACCCACTGAAGAAGAGCAGAGGCAACCGGTCCGTCCTACGGAGTTCTTAGACCAGAAGCTTAAGGAGAAAAAGGCACCAGAGCTCACAGACGAAGAGTTGATCGAGCTTTCTGTCAGAGGCAAGATACCCGGTTATTCACTTGAAAAGACTCTCGGCGATAAGACTCGCGCTGTTAAGATCAGACGTGGTCTTGTGTCTCGGACACATGCAACTCGCGAGACCTCGACCCTTTTGGAACGCTCCCTGCTGCCGTATCAGCACTACAACTACGACCTCGTCCACGGTGCCTGCTGCGAGAATGTCATCGGCTACCTCCCTTTGCCGCTTGGTGTTGCCGGTCCTATCATGGTAGACGGTCAGAACTACTTCCTTCCCATGGCCACCACCGAAGGTGTCCTGGTCGCATCCACTTCCCGCGGCTCAAAGGCGATCAATGCCGGTGGAGGTGCCACAACCGTAGTCACCGCCGATGGCATGACTCGTGGACCTTGCATTGGCTTTGCCAATCTCGCTCGTGCCGGCGCAGCCAAGATTTGGCTCGACTCCGAGGAGGGACAGCGAACGATGAAGACCGCTTTCAATTCGACATCTCGGTTCGCTCGACTGCAATCAATGAAGACTGCTATTGCCGGAACTAATCTTTACGTCCGCTTCAAGACCACCACCGGTGACGCTATGGGCATGAACATGATCTCCAAGGGCGTCGAGCATGCCCTCACTGTCATGTCCAACGACTGCGGTTTTGACGACATGAATGTCATCACTGTTTCTGGAAATTACTGCACAGACAAGAAGGCTGCGGCTATCAACTGGATCGACGGACGTGGCAAAGGTGTTGTTGCGGAGGCGGTCATTCCCGGCCACATTGTCAAGTCTGTGCTCAAGTGCGACGTGGAACAGCTTGTGCAGATGAACATTTCGAAGAACTACATCGGTTCGGCTATGGCCGGCGCGCTCGGTGGTTTCAACGCGCACGCCGCCAACATAGTTGCTGCCATCTTCCTTGCCACTGGCCAGGACCCTGCGCAAGTCGTCGAGTCCGCTAACTGCATTACCATCATGAACAAGTAAGTCAACCATCACCCCTTGCAATCCAAGCACATACTAATCCCTCCAAGCGTCAACGGCGACCTACAAATCTCCGTCTCCATGCCCTCGATAGAAGTCGGCACCATCGGCGGCGGTACCATTCTCGAACCGCAATCCGCCATGCTCGACCTCCTCGGCGTACGTGGTGCACACCAGACCACTCCCGGCGACAATGCTCGCCAGCTCGCTCGCGTGATTGCTGCGGGTGTGCTTGCTGGCGAATTGTCGCTCAATGCGGCGCTGTGTGCGGGACATCTAGTCAAGGCGCATATGGCGCACAACCGGAGTAATGTTCCTTCGCGGGCGCCGACCCCGGTGGGGAACCAGAGCCCGGTTACGGGTGCGTTGGCGGCAAGTGCTAATGGGCCGTTGCCGCGGCGGTAGATGGGTTGAAGGAAGAGGTGTAAGTAGGTTTGTCGAGGGAGAGGGTGAAGTAATATATATACCCTTATACGTCTCGATTTGGGCTTGAGCACGGTGTTGCGGGCGCGTTTGGGGGATCAAGATATTGGTCAGGGTTGGTTTGACCGACCGCTTTTGTCACTCGCTATCAACCGGGTATGCAAAGAAAGGAGAAGCTCCTGGAGAATGTGGAGGAACGAGAGCGGGGTGGAAAGAGAGGAACGAAGGTACATGCTGTATACAGCCTGGTCTTTTTTGCATTGGGGCATACAGCGGCGTTATATTTACTTTGTAGACACTAAATTTTAAAACAACGGTTCTTCTCCTCTGAGATTTTGATATGATGGCTGGTGTGTATCTTCCGGAATTTATCATTTGGGGTTTCGTGAACGTGATGGGGCTATGTGTATGTAGCGGTGCTGTAACACATGCTGAGAACTAGCCATGTCTTGACTGTGTCTCCTTCTTCGTAAGTAACGGGGTGAGTGGATGGGGTTGCGTTGACTATGGAGATGGAGTGGCGTTGGGTGGATGTTTGTACACTGTCGTTTAGTCTTAGTTGGGAATGCGTAGCTCTATGGTTTATCTGGAGATGATGTACTTCGTCTTGGATACCGAGGTAGGTAGCTTGAGCATAAATAATGGTGTTCTGATGTGGGTGCAGCACATCAGGTATAGCAAGGTATGTCCCTGGCAATGCAATGCCGACTTCACCTGGGACGATTCGCGTGCGTGTATCCCCTCAATCTTTATGCGCGCTACTGGTAAGTGGTAAGAAAGTTGTTGCATCGTTTATAAGCTTTTCGGAGGCCGGCTGCTGAGGGGGGGTTCTTCTCTCGCAGCTGAAAAGCTGGGTATCAGCTCTGTACTCAAACACTGTCCCATGAACGCAGTCACTGTCCTCTTGAGCTAGTAGTGAAGCGTAGGCCTGAGTTGGCGGTGCCGGAGAGGTGGTTGAATGGGATGGAGTTTGAACGCTGGTACGTTGGTACGTTGGCGTACCTCAATCACACTTGATAAAGCATAACAGCGGCTAGACTAGTTACAATACCTTGTTCCTTCTCTCTCTATCGACAGCAAAATCCGCTCGTCCAAGTCCGTCGCCTCTAAAGAGATTCCCAACGCCGTCGCCGTCCGCCTCCGCTGTCCTTTATCTATAGCTCGCTACACTATCGCTCGACTCTTACCCTTGCAACTTTCGCCGCCCGTCTTACTACGACTTGTGTTCTCTTCGCCCGTACGAACCGTCGCCGTTCGACATAGCTACCGGCGTCGACCTGACGGGAATTAGTCATAGGTTCACAGTCAACCGCTGCGTAATCAGTCCATCATTAAATTAGCTGTGTACTAGTAGCGTGTCAAATCTCTCGCAATACGCTACCAAGAGACCCCGTCGCTTGAACATACACGCCCACTGTCGCCTCTGAAAACTAGACGGTTTCCTGGTTAGCAGCTAGAAGCCCACATACCGCGAGATGGTAGCTCTGTACGAGCTAGGCTGCATCTCATTCCTTGCAAGCGTTCCATCCGGCTCCGTCAACGCTCAATTCGCGCTGAGGGGTCAATATTTCATCGACGTTTACAATTCTCAAAAGCAGGGCTTGGCATGGGCAACCTTTCTTTCTTTGACAGCGATGAGGGATTCGGTGATGAGTTGATTTGTTGTTGGTTGCAGGCTTCACATGTATTTTCTTTGATTTTTGCATTTGGGTTGGTATGGGTGGGTGGGTTGCATGGCTTAGTGATGGTTTGATGACTGGCGTTTTGCTATTCTTTCTTGTGGCATGGCTGAGACAACGGACAATACTACCTGCATCGTATCAGCGTGTTTTTATCTCCTGGGCCGGGCTAACGCCGACCATTATCTTCGTCATTCGCTGAACCGCGAGCTGGCAACATCGTAAAAGCCAAACGCTTGCATCTTGAGCTCAGTGAAGGACCAATGGATCGATGGCTGTGACGTGGCAAACTAGACCCTTTCTTTCGTTCCATGGTTGCTAATTGACTCATTATCGGCTGGAAAAAGGCCTGCATTGAACTCAAAGCTCCACACATCTCACATCATTATCTCACAAAACTCAACCAAGTGTCTTGGACTTCAGCCGTCCCTTGTGCCCACGAAAATGCCTGTTGCAGAACTACCACGGGCCGCCATGCTCGAAGACCTCACACGCGCATGGCACTTCCAAAGAGAAGCCGTTTTCCGTCGGAATCAGAAGACCCACTGGATCAACGACTCGTACCGTCTGGTCCTTCGCCGTCAGGACGCCCCGATAGGTAACCAGGTCGATCGAATCTGCAACAGAGCCACAGCTTTTTACTGGCTCCCAGCTACACAAACAGGCGCGCCTGATGCGGAGAAAACCTTCACACCAGGCATCATCTTTGCCGCCCTCTTCGAAGAGTGGAGTCGGTGCTGTGTCCATCTCAATATCGAATTTGGCCATTTTCTTGCAACGCCTGTCAGGGTTGCGGCAACGGGGCCGTCAACGCTTCCGGACATCGTAAAGGCTCACATGTCCATTTACGCGCAGGCGCAGCAGCTCTCAGGCCTAGAGCACTACTCAGTCCATCCGTTATTTCCCGCCATCATCCTAGTATGCGACCAATTCGACGGCAAGGTCAGCGCTCAACCAGATGGCTACGTTAGTCTTCGCGACGTGGCGAAGAAGCAAAGTGTGCTCGTTGTTCTCACCGGTTCAAGAGCAGGAAGCGGAGCAGATGGGACAACCCACGGGCTGGAAATCTCGCTGGATAGCCTTGCCCCGTTTGCCCTGCCTCTTGAATGGGCGGCCTGCGGCGTTGATGTCGTACGTGTCCCGCTCTCGGAAGCCGTCAGATTTGTCACCGAATTGGAAGAACGAGTTCAGGATCAACAGGTCCCGTCTTTGGACAGGAGTCTCTGTGGACATGATTACCCTCTAGGATACAATCCTAACGTTAGATATAGCCCAGACCTATGGGCTCACGCCGTGCAAGCGGCAGGAGAGGAAAACGGATACGAATCGATGGATGCGCGCGAGTCTGTATTGCGCGTACGAGCTCGCCTCGAGGGACAAAAAGCGGACTGCGAGTTCGAACACGAACCTTTCAGCATCCGGTGGAAGCAATGAGAGATCATGAGGAAACACCGCCTTACTACGAACTGCCATCGTATACGGAGGATGCCGAAGACCCATAGGCCCACTCCGACCACTGGCCCCAGCTTCCTCATCAAGAAACGCGAACTCAAGGGCGACGCCCACAAAAAATGGCAGTCACCACGGATGACTGCTTACTCGAAACTTGCTCAAAATTGCCTCATCCAAACACAAACTCCTAGAGGCCGCTTTCAGTGAAGCCAGTCGAGACAAGGCTCAACGCATGGCGCAAACCGCCTCCGCTCAGAACGCCCAAATCGCCGACGAATATCGCTACCCCCAGCTGCTATCGCGCAACAGCAGCGCCACTTTAGCTACAACTGGTTGGAAGCAATACAACTCATTACGAAGTAGAGGGGGAGACGGAGGAGGATACAGGGGGGTTACAGCACATACTCACAGCTTCATTCGTCACAGCCTATGCTAATATTCAGGTAATCAAGGTTATTAGTGTTGGCGCTAATCTCATGGAGTGCTAATGTTTAGTTGCGGGTAATAATTGGTTTATCTCTCGTGTGGCCGCTCTGATGATTGATTGCTCATCTCCATAGCTAAAAGTGGTGCAATATACTTCATTATATACATCGCGCGTACGTATACGTTGATCGGCTTCAGGGGCGACGGAGACAGAGACGGGAACGCCTGCTAAACAACATGCCCAAAGCCCACCAAACTTTCAATTCAAAGCAAAATATTAGTCAAGAGAGAAGCCCGAAAAACATCACACAATCAACAAGCATCCCGCAAGGCGACCATAATCTTCCAAGCTACAATTAACATTGACTTAGCATGCGTTGCAGCACCGGGACCTATGCCCGATCTAGCATGCTATGAAGCCTCCTCCACATGACCACCAACCAGCCGAGTTCCATTCAATCATCCCAGCCAGAAAGAGAACTCGACATGATGCACAATGATAAGAGGGAGGAGGATCTAGAGAAGAAAAAAGGTGACAAGAACTCAAGGAAATGACGGAGTAGAAAAAACGCCTCAAACCATGGCTGACTGTAGTCGCAAACACAATGCCATAATGCGTTTCGTGCGTAAACCAATCACCAATCCTTCGCCATGGACGATGATTGTCATATCGGAACTTGCTCTCTCAGCCCGCTAGGCTCGACCTTCTTTGCCCTTCGGCCGAGAAGCGTCGAGTTGTCTAGGGTGAGCTCAAATGCGCCCTTGCTCTTCACCTGCCTCTTAGCAGCCGCAGCGACGGCTGGGGAATGTTGGCCATAGCCGCGCTCTTGCCGTTGCCCTCCATGCTGCCGTGCCTGCGCGGCCGCTGAGAGTGTGGTATTACGCATCTTCTGCTCCATAGCTGACACATCTGTGCCCTGAGACTTTGGTAGCTTGGCGGGAGGATGTTGAGCCGAGGCCTCGTAGGTCGCGGATTCGCCGGAGAACTCATCGTCATCCTCGTTCTCGTCGAGTGCGTTGAGCGAATTGATGGCGTTGGCGCCCCGGTATCCCTGCTTGAAGTTCTTCCTCCTCTTGCTCTCCTCTTCTTGTCGATGGACAGCATAACCCACATCGAACACTTCGCGGAGGTTGACCGCACCTGGGGAACGGAAGTCCTGTCGCCTAGCACCGGGTGACTCGAGGTAAGCAAAGTTTTGCTTTATTGGCTGCCCCTCAAAGTCGTTCTGTCGGGCTATAGCGGGCGTGGCAAGCGGCGGGGCGTCGTGAGCAGCATACGTCATCTCGTCTGCTTCCCGTATCCAGGGGTGGTTCAAGAATTGCTTGATGTCATATCGCTTTTCCGGGTCAACAGTCAAGAGATGTGTAACCAGATCCTGTGCGGACTTGGAGATGTCGTCCCACCATGGTGAAAGGAATGTGTACTGGCCGCGAGCAACCTTTTCGGTGAGGGTCTGGATCGATTCGTCATAAAAGGGTGGGAAACCACATAGTAATGTGTACAGGACGCAGCCCAACGCCCACATGTCGACGCTCTTGGAATAACGCTCGTCTTTGACAATCTCCGGTGCAGTGTATCCTACGGTTCCGCAAGGCGTCATGGTTTGGCTGTCCCAGATGACCTTGGACAGGCCGAAGTCAGCAATCTTGATAACGCCAATGCCACCGGCTCCAACGCCCTTGACAAACTCGCCCTCATCGGCTTTGTCCTCGTCGTCTGGCGCCCTGGGCTTTGGGTTCCGGGTGGGAACGAAGGGTGTGGGGTAAAAGAGAAGGTTCTCCGGCTTGATGTCACTATATGACGTCAGTTATCATGTGTCTTGATATGAAGGATGAACAGAAGCGTACCGATGCACAACACCTGCCTCTTCGTGCAGGTACTCTAGCGCTTTAGCGACTTGGATGATGGTATGTCTCGACAGGTCCTCGCTGAAGTAAGTTAAGCGCACGATCTGGTGGAAAAGTTCGCCTCCGGGACACAGCTCAAGGATGATGTAGTAGTACTGGCGCGATTCCGAGAAGTCTATGAGCTTGACGATGTTGGGGTGATCGAGCTGTCGCATGATCTGTACCTCCTTGAGGATATTTGCTCTCTGTAGCCGATTACGTTAGTGTCTGCCCTGCAAAGTAGCGCCGGAGGGGCAGATGTGTCGGGGGATACGCGTGGGCGCAGGAATATAGCGCACCTCCACTGTTTTTGGTGCTTTCTTGAAATCCGGATGCATGTGCGCGTCGCCCTACACCAGACTCGCGTGTTGGTAACTTCCACAAAGACCAACTATCCCACAGTGATGCGGCAGGGAGGAGAAGGATATGAGGATGGGGCAGGAGAGGGCAGGGCATTTCCGGCGGGGGAGTACTGACCTGGCTGGAATTCATCTCGAACTTGCGCACCACCTTGATGGCGACCTCGCCCTCCTGCTGGCCGGTGGAGTCGCGCGCGCGGTACACGTTGCTGAAGGCGCCGTCGCCCATTTTTTCGAGCAGAGTCCAGCGCTCGAGCCCGGGGTACTTGGGAAGCTTGCCCTTTGCTTCACGCTCCTCGGCCACGATACGCTCTAGCACCGTCGGGTCGATGTCTCTGTTCTTGGAGCCGGCGGCCTGTTGTGCCTGCTGCTTGTGCTGCTTCTCAGCGGCGCGAGCAGCGACGTCACCAGCCTGGGCAGCGTTGTTGCGGTTGTCAATAGCAGCGGCCGAGAAGGCGGCCTCGTGGCCGTGGCCCTGCAGCGCATGGTGGTCCATGATGGGCTCGCTAATGCCGGCATGTTTGGCTTCGGGGGCGTTGTGCCGCTGTTGCTGGGCGTGCACGGGGGACACATTCGTCGTCGGCTCGGCGTGAGGGGCGTTGGTGCGGGCCTGCTTGCCGTGACGCAAGAAATTCTTGAAGTTCTGTATGGCGGCCATGTTTAGTTGTGCAGTCGGGAGAATGCAGGGGGGATGGTGTTGAGGCGGCGGTGGGGGGAGGAGAAGGAGGGGAGAGGGTGGAACAAGAAGATGCAGCGGGCAGGCGGGGCGAAAGACTACTGTGCAGATACGGTAGTCTCGACCAGGACAGCTCGTGCGGATCTCGTGGGCGGAAGTGAGGAATGCGTATTGTGATAAGGCCGCGGGGTGAAGAGAAAAGGCCATGCAGCAATGATGCTAGACCAAGGTGGTGGCCGCGGCGCTACCTGCGTCATAACGCTCGGGCCACGGTGAATTATGACGATGCCGACATCATCGCCAGATTTCCAACCATGCACCCGCCGCCGCGCAGCCTCATCAATCCTGGGCCCTTGCTCCGAGGCGCAGAGATTGAAATTGAAAATGAGACGCTCACCTCGATGACAGGCATCCTGCTTCTGCTTCTGACTTTGGGCTCCGAGCGTGGCGGGGGGAACTGCATCCGCGATGGCCTCAATCTCAGCCCAGCTCAGCTTTTGTTCCTGCCGTGTTACGTCGCTGGTGCAGCTACCCTTCTCAGCGTGCTTCAGATGGAGGCACGACGACAACACCGCTGTCGCTCTCTGCCTCGTCTGGAGAACCCGCAGCTGGTGGGCTAGCGCAGTGCAAGGGTCGCCAAATGCGGCGGAATGTGCGAGAGACTGAACCGAAAGGAAAGATCGCTGGCGGGGACGGCTCCGATCGTGGTATCGTAGGGCGATGACTAGGGATGATGTCGTCTGACGAGGCACGAGGAAGTCGTCGAGTTTGGTTCGAGCCGTTATAGGGAGACCAGAGACGATGTCTTGGATCCACGGGGTCTCGCAGACATATCTATCTCCTCTACGGCTCGGCCACCGCGCACGCCGTCGACATGTGCGCGCTGGGACTTGCCAGGCGCCGGCGAGTGACGGACGGGAGCGCCGGCGTAGGCGTTCCCAGCACCAGTGTGTGCTCAAGTGGCCTCGTGAAGCCAAAGCGCACCGTGCTACAGGCTGTCGGCGCTCGCTAGGGAACGGCGGCCCAATTGCCTGCAGGCCGTATGGCGCATTGCTCGCGGCCTCGCCTTGGAAGTTGGCCGACAGGCCTGGAATATGCGCGCTGGAGCCATCACTCAGCAGGGCACCACCCCTGATCATGTCCTGCTGCTGCGTGTCGGGTCCAGCTTCACCGTCTTTGCGATAGGAGGACCCAGTGCCTCATCCCACCATCTCGTCTGGTCTCGTCTGGTCTCATCTGGTCTCATTCCACAAATCCAATTCGAAGGCCCGCTCCTGCAGGGTCTTTGGGGACCGGGCGGGCATTACGTCAGAGCCATGGTGGGGCAGTCGGCGATCGTTGCCGAACGTGAAGATGAAACATAGTCTGACGTTTGCGGCGTCCACAACGCTACACCTCTGCTGGCTTCCCAGTGCACATCATATACAAAGCTATTGCCTATCTCCTTGGCTCCCGTGGCCATCGTGATCTGTTTGTCCCTTTCAATATCCATCTTCTTGCACGGTATTTACGCGAGCACCACGGATGACGGTGGGATGACTGACTCCGCACTATCTATGCAGGGCGGATTAGCTTCCTCGGGCGTGCATATGCCGTCATCCCTAGTCGTGTAGGTTATTGAGCAGGCATTCACGTGGACGATGCGGCTCTAGATTCTCCACACGCACTTTTGTTGACGACATTTGAAGCTGGTCTGATCTGCTCATCATGAACCCAACACGACCACCCGCCACCCGCCACACACCCTCTCCATACGTTATGCCCATACGTATTGTACTCCGAGTATAAGCTAAGAAAGTCCACCAGGACAGGTGATCCCCACGATATTCGCGATGCTGTTCCAATACACCTGCATTTCTCATACGAGTGATACCCCCGACACGTCGCGCTCCAAGAACTCGCACCCCCGCCACCCAACACACTCCCTGCACATAAGCCTTCATATGTTCCGGCAACATGGACTCGGGACCCATCAGTTCGTCAGCGCGCGCTAGAGTTTCCTACCCATACCTGATCATCAACTCCTTGACCTTTTCCCTGCCCCTACAACGGACAGTCCCGCCATTCCCTGCAGTGCGGTCATTGTGTCTACTGGATACCCTAAGCCCTTCTTGAATGCCACCAACTCCTTCGGAAACTCCAGTAGTTGTTGGCTAACGTGCCGGCGAGGCCTATCGGACCTTGTTTCTGCTCGATCGTGGCGATCTCTCCGGAAGTAACTACAGCACCGGATCCGTACGCAGTCATTGCGCTCGTTAGCGGGAACCCGAATTTGTTCACACGTTCGGGTAGGAAATCGTCGAGAGAGTCGAAAGAAGACATGCCGTGTTCTTGTGTTTCTCCAGCCAGTCGATCCCTGTGCATATTGCGAAGCTTCTTTTGGGGAGATCGACGACCGAGAACATCTTGACGACGGGCGCGAAGAGTTGATCGAAAGGCGTTGGAACTGGCGCCTACCACTTGCGTCAGCACTCACCATGAGGGTTACCGTTTCTGTTGACCCATCTATGAAAGCGCGCTGGATGGCGAACCATGCTGAATTACACGAGTTCTCTGTGTCGGAGAAACTCATTCGTTTGAGTGATCTTCTTGATTCGCCCATGACTTTACGCACTTCTTCACGGTCACGTACCGGCCTTGTCTATCCTCGATTGACACTCCACTGATGGAATTAGTAACCCCAATTTTACGTACCATCCAGCATCTTGATCCGATCCGGCCTTGTGCCCGGGCACGCGACGCTCAAGTAGCTCCCCTACGACAGAACACTCTGTACACATGCTCGCTCTCACGGTATGCTTTGCACTTTCTTCTGTGTGGCCATGCCTCTTCTTCTGTTCGACTAAGATCTTCTCTTGCAATATGGTAATCTACAATACTGGTTGCTTTCACGCAGATCTACATATCTCCTTGATAATATGACAATGGTTCATCTAGCATGATTCGTGTTTCGACTGGGGTCGCGAGGCATGATTCAGCTGTGTGGGGTAGACTATTCAGGACTAGCGTGAACGTCAAGATCAAAACGCCCCACGTCCACGCCCACGCGGCGATACCGCCATCTGCTCAAACCCTTCGAGAAAGCATGCACATGCAGTTCGTTCATCGTAACATGTATTCCCCTTTCGAATTTCACCTCTCTAATCTCTGGCTTGACTCGTCGAGTGTAATCTAGCAGCTCAAGCATTGCGCCGACGACGACCCAGGGAAAAGCCGAGCGGTCACGAACACAAACATTTGGGACAGTGCGCCCACGTTCGGAGCATAGATCTCGCTCTAGCCACCGCCAGTCTTCAAACTGCAAGTCGGCCGTCGCGATCCCTCCACCTCACCCCTAGTCCTGGGCCAATGGGCACATCTTCGGAAGCTAAGCAACGCGATGACACCTCATCCGGGCTCTCCTCCACGTTTCTCCGCAATTAGCTGCTTGGCACACAACCTCCTCTCCGCGCCGTTGGAATTGGAGCTCGGCACAAATGTACCAGGCACGCGGTCAAATGACACCGAAGATGCTCTGCCGGCAGCAGGCTAACGGTGGAGACTGAGGTAGTCTCTTGGAAGCAGAGCCGCGGCAGATGATGGCGGAAGGTTTGCATTGGGCGGAATGTGGAGGTATATAAGGTCCATGTATGGTGAAGAATTACAGAACCATCGGTTTCCTGCTTCTTCAGCCACGATGTCTTTCTCCAATCCTCCCATGCGGAAGCGCAATGCCTTTGTCTCTCTTCTCTTTGCCGCCGCGATCATCCCTTCGACTTCAGCTTTACCAGAACATGGCCGAATAGCGTCCCAGCCTTCCATGACGAAGAGATCCACGAATGGGACGACTCTACCGTATCAAGATGCATCCCTCTGCATCGACGACCGAATTGAAGACCTGATCCAAAGAATGACGGTGGAGGAGAAGGCTGGGCAGCTATTCCACACTCAGCTCATGATGGGACCGAACGGAACTTTATCCCAGGGCAGTCCGCGCATGAACAGCACAGATAAGATGGTTGGAGAGATGCATATGACGCACTTCAATCTGCTGGGGGTTGTTCAGGATGTGCGGACCAACGCTGAATGGTACAATCTACTACAGGAGCGTGCTTTGGCGACGCGTCTTGGGATACCCGTCACGCTTTCTTCGGATCCTCGACATGCGTTTACATCGAACATTGGAACTGGGTTTACGGCGGCTAGCTTTTCTCAATGGCCTGAGAGTCTGGGTCTCGCTGCTACTCGTGATCCTGCGCTTGTTCAGCAGTTTGCGGAAGTCGCACGCGAAGAGTACATGGCCATCGGTATCCGGTCCGCTCTGCACCCACAGATCGATCTCACTACCGAGCCTCGCTGGGCACGGATAGCCAACACAATGGGCGAGGATGCAAATCTGACCTCTCAACTTGTCGTGGCCTACCTCAACGGATTCCAGGGCAAAGAGATGGGCGCTCATTCCGTTACAACCATCACCAAACACTTCCCTGGCGGTGGCCCTATGGAGAATGGCGAGGACAGCCATTTCACGTACGGCAAGAATGCCACTTATCCTGGCAACAACTTCGACTACCATCTCATTCCCTTCAAGGCTGCCATCGCTGCCGGGGCCCGTCAGATGATGCCGTACTACTCTCGCCCCATCGGAACCGACTACGACGAGGTGGGCTTCTCCTTCAACAAAGGCATCATTACGGATCTTCTCCGCCACGAACTCGGCTTCCAGGGCATCGTATGCAGCGACTGGGGCCTCATCACCGATGGCGTTATAGCCGGCCAGGACATGCCCGCACGCGCTTGGGGCGTAGAATATCTGAGCGAACTCGAACGCGCAGCCCGCGTCCTAAACGCAGGCGTCGACCAATTCGGTGGCGAGCAGCGCCCTGAACTCATCGTCGAGCTCGTCAACACTGGCGTCATCTCTGAAGACCGCCTAGACGTTTCCGTCCGCCGTCTCCTCCGTGAGAAGTTCGTCCTCGGCCTCTTCGAGAACCCTTTCGTTGACGTGGATGCCGCTGTTCAAGTCGTCGGAAATCCCTACTTCCGCCGCCTCGGTAACGATGCTCAGAGGAAGGCAATGACTCTGCTCACCAACAACAATGACATCCTCCCTCTTAAGCCCACCGCAAACATGACTATTTACGTTGAAGGCATCAATGCAACCTACCTCGAATCGCGCAACCTACGCGTTGTCTCCACCCCCGCTGAAGCCTCTATCGCCCTCATGCGCCTCGAAGCCCCCTACGAGCCACGTCCCGGTGGCTTCGAAGCCAACTACCACGCCGGCTCCCTCGAATACAACGCAACCGAGAAAGCGCGTCAAGCCGCCATCTTCGCCGCCGTACCCACAATCGTCGACATGTATCTCGACCGGCCTGCTGCTATTCCTGAGGTTGCGGAAGGTGCGGCTGCACTGTTTGGAAATTTTGGCGCAGCACCGGAAGCGTTTTTGGATGTGGTGTTCGGAGTCGATGGTGAGGGCCAAAGGGCAGAGCCGATGGGCATGTTGCCGTTTGACTTGCCGAGGAGTATGGAGGCTGTGGAGGCGAGTCGCGAGGATGTACCTTTTGATACGGAGAATCCTGTGTTTAGATTTGGACATGGGTTGCGGTATAAGCCGAGTTGTTGAAGGGAGAGTTGAGTTGGAGACAGTAATGTGAATTGGGCTTCTGCCTTGGAACAAACACTTCATACATATAATATACCCTCAGATCTAGAACGAGATGACGATAACAAGTTCATAAACTAGTTCAGACAGCTGTGATTCTTGTGACTACCTGTGACACTTCTCTCGAGCCATCGAATCTCCATATCCAACGAGCTCAACACCACAACATCACCACAACCGAAACTCCGTGTAGGGGCTCGCCTATGTACCTACCGAAAATTGCCACCACTAGGTAACATCAGGTCGAATAGTGCGGTCATCTTCGAGTGGTAGACAAATGCCCCATCGTCGAAAGTGAATGATGCAGCTCTCGCCCAGACCCAGTATCTACTCACACCTCAAGTCTCCAAGCTACCATGTCGGGCTCTTGCTTAACAGCAAGCTTCAGCAGCGTCGCGGAGTGCAGACTCTACACGTGAATGCTCGTTTGCCAACGGTGGATCTGTAGGCAAAATTGTCGTAGCCCCCGGCTTAAATGCCCGCCGATATCTGTGTACTACTCGGGGAGGCGGGGAACACGGAGAGTATGTGACTACCCTCGCTCTGCGAAGTGATGCCAGCTCCGTATGCGCTAAATCTCATCCACCAGTGTTGACGACGACCGCTGTCAGTTGTCAGATCTTCGTTTGCAACGAAACGCTCAGCCACGCTGATTCTTGTCGACCATTGGAACAAAAGTCAATCCAACCCACACTTACCGCACAACACCGCATTCTCTACATCGATTCCTTTGCATTTATTTCCAACGCGGTGATAGATGTGCCACCAACCAAACAAACACCACGTCCAAGTTCGACCAGCGCCGAACTTCTGTCCTCCAATCTTCCCGACAGCATCAACTGGCCGACCTTCATCCTGCATGTTCTGGAACCTAGTGCACAGGTTTTTAGCCAGAGACCAAATCTCTGGCCACTGCACCCGAGCTACTATCACGCCTGCAACGATCGTTGTTAGTTCCAATTCGTCTTGCCGCGGCCGAATAACCCGGTGCTAATAAGCTACGGGCTTTCTACTCTCCTAGTTCATTTTGCAAGTCCTATTCACTACTGATGGTTTCTGTCCAAATTGTCGCGACTACTGTTATCACTATGGAAAGAGTGACACAAATGCGAGACAATTTCACCACTCAACGGGGACGGCGGGCCTGCAAGAAAGCGAATATCAACCACGGCGCCGACTCCGCGGCAGTCCTACACTGAGTTCCACCCACACGATCCAGACCAGCCTACCCGGATGCTGAGCTCATCATGTCAATGTGTGGACCACGCAACACGCAACACATAACACAATCCCGTTTCCCCGCGTTTGCGCTTCCCAGCTAAGCCATGCACCCCCAACTTTTCATTGGCACCGGCCAAATATGCCGCGCCCCTACAGGTACCAGCATTTTATCGTCCTGTCTGACCATCGCTGCTGTAGTGCGATGCCTCCCGCCAATACCTGGACCTATCAACGTGGAATCCATGGCCCTGTCGGGCTCGCCAGCGAGGTACAACAATACAAGTATCGAACGGTGAGGGCTTTTTTATTCCGGAGATATTGATGATATATGATTATAAATGTGCGTAGACATTCGAGAAAGTCACTTCTTCACCTGGCGTCCGCCATCGGACCATGCGCAATTGCGCTCAACCCCCTCTTACCAAACACATCTGAGCAACAAGTATTCAACGTCCTATCAACACCCTGGCCACACCACCATGTGCTATGACACTACAATATACATATTCGCCTGCACTCACCAACACTACGTCTACACGACAGCTCCTTTCTGCCACAAGCTCCGCAACCAACTCTACCGCATCAATGACCCTTACGAACTCTATCATCCTGCTATTCCTTTTCAGGACTGCGTTCAGCATTCTTCAATTCACCTGCCTCGGCTGTGTGACGGCTGCATGCGTATGACGCGGCAGGGGTGGACTTTTAGATGGGTTGTGAGGCGGCCGCGTGGTCTTTGACGGATAGTGAGGTGGAGGGGGGTGGCGGGGGCGGGTAGAATGGTTGGTATGGGTAAGACAGTGAGGTGGTATGGGTGGGTTGTGGTGGTTCTGGAAGCATTTGATGTGGAGGGGTTTTTGACTCCATCGTCCTTTTCTTGTAGTGCATCTCGCGTCTTCTCTCCATTTCCCAATGGTCTTGGTTTGTCCGTCTTACATCGTCGTCAAGCTAAGTCAAGCACTTCCATCTGTCTTTACTTCAGCAGCATTATACATTACCATCACCAACAAAACCAGATATTCGTTATCCGCACCTTTACCACCCCGCCCATATTATTCTACTCCATACCGCTACCCATGATTACAAAATGCTTTCTATATGAAGATCAGCGTGACATAGCGTTCGTCAGCACTTCAGCTCTCTCTATCTTCCGTCGTGGCTGGAACAGTAATATCGCGTAGATGATATAGTCGTCCCCACAGATAGTCATCTCTGACCCGGTATTAATTCTAGTGCAAGTAAGTACCCCGGACGGTAGGTAAGGTAGAGCCTGCGCCTATTTCACCTCAATGTGATTCTGATGTCGTCATATGATGTGACCACAAGTGCCACAGCTGCATCACAGAGTCACGCCCCAGATCCCATGTTTGTCACGACATTCTATGAGAAGACGCATGCTAGATTTAAATGCAACGGCAGCGAAAAGGTACCATCCCTGTCTAAGAAATGCATTGCCACGAAGTTCATCTATTTCGAGGTCCAATCTGATAAACCAAGCTTCTTAAACCCCAAACATCCCGCCCATGTCCCACCCTTCAATCAAACGCCTCTCCACCCCCTTCCCCTCCATCCTCCTTTCCTCACCCTTTCCCAACAGACAACCAAAATCGGAAAAGCTAAAACTCCATGACAATGCCTGATTCGTCCGTGGCCAATTCCCTATCCCGACCTCAGACAAAATTCTGGGATTCTCCGAGTGCTGCGCAAATGCCATAATTTCGTGCGGGTTGTATAGTTCGGGTTCAAAAGAAGAATCAGGGTTGGGACGCTCGCAATTTATTAGAGGTAGGGAACGGGTGCGTGTCAGTGTTACAAGCCTTCTGTCGACGCTGAAGTGAATGTAGTGGTGGAAAAGACGTATTTCGAGGCTAGGGTCAACAAGAGGCTGGGTGGGCATTTCATCGATGAGTAAGGCAGAGATCTTGCTGGTTGCGAGGTCTGTGTTCTCCGGGGAAGTCGTGTCGCTATTATGTTGTACTCCGTGCGATTGCCCCTCAGATTTGTAGTCAGCAGGATTGAAATCCCCATCCTCGATGCCACAACGCAATTTGAGTTTGCCAAATTTGTGAACGCACTTCCGCAGGGCCTTCTTGGTGTTGGACACCTAATCCTTCTTGACTTCATCGATGTCTAATTCGTAGAGGTCAATATTTCCGTTCATCTTCGAGCCCGACGCGCTCTCGTTGGTGGAGCTGGGTTTGAGGAGGTCCTTGAGCGAGGTCTTCTTTGTTAACCTTCTGCATGCTTTTTCGGCAAGCTTCTCTTTGAAACCAGCTGGGAAGTTGAGTTTGCTGAGTCTACCCCTCACACTGTCTCCGCCAAGGAGTTCTCTACTCTCGGACGCGTCTGGCTGGTCGTCAGTCGTGTGCGGTTACTGGTGTAGTTGGGCTCACCTGGCAGATCATTCAGAGACGTCGGCGGAGTTGCCTCGGGGTCAGCAACTGGAATAGCGTATGACTTTGGGGCTGGAATGGCTGGAGACGGCAGTGGCTCAAGCGGCGGGATCTCGGGGTGCTTGATGCTCCTCTTCCAGATGGCGTTGCGGTACATCTCATGAACGAGAAGATTTGCAGGCACTTTAGGGTCTTTAAGAGGCCAGTATTGCTTCGCAATGTGGTGACTATAATATTGTCAACTTCGCAGTCGCACAGACGGGGTACAATATCGCCGTGTGCAAAGCTAATCCAAAGCGGTCTCCGGACAGAGTGTTTCGTTCTCGACCTCCAATGTCTTGCTTCAAATCCCAAACTTCCCTACCTAGCCTCGGACGCATCCCATGACAGTACATTACTCACCAAAGTCTCATGTCTACATTCCCCCTCTGCTTTTCCTCAAGCGTACTGATGTGCCGCACAACAAATTCCCCAATAGGCAAGAGCCGCTCACTGACAAGCTGCACCTGACTCTTAGCCTTGAGGCCTGGGGGTGGCATGAAGTTTGCTGTCGTCTCGGCGAGCTTCTTTAGCTGCGATGCGACGGGTAGTAGGATCTCTGCTGCGACGGTGTCGTACTCGGGGTAACTGGGTAGTGTAACTGCATCAGCAGTGGCGATGGCGGCGGCGGCGAGGGTGGGTAGTGATGTCGGCCTGTCTGGGTCGGCGCTTGGGGAAGCCATGTTTGCGGTGTTGGCAGCTTTAGCTGGTACGTTGGCCATGGGATCCGCCGAGGGATTTAACGAATGAGTAGTAATACGCGACTGGATGTCGTTGTGCACGGATGCGATATAGTGTTCGATCGAAAGACGTTCGATGTCGAGATTGCGGCGGAGAGCGTCGCGTGTGGAAGTGGGTGTTGAAGGTGCGGGCGCGGTGTCCCTGGTCGTGGTTGGAGCACCTTCTTTCTCTTCGGTAGGCGACAGGGAAGGAGCATGGTTCACAATGGTGGCCCTTGTAGCGCGTTCTTTCCTGTCACTTGGGGCCCGCAGCCCAAAGCTGAATCTAACCATGTATGCCCACATTATCTTGACGAGGTTCCACATAGTAAGGAAAGGGTAGTATGAATATGTGGTAAGGAGGAAAGGGTAGCACGTGCGGAAAGGAAAGTAGTAAATATATGCAGAAATATTGAAGTGATTTATGAATGTGAGGTAAATCAGAAAGCATGTCACGCGTTTGCAATGTGCTAGCTGTCCAAAGACACAAAGGCTGTCTAAGCGACATGTCTCTACAAGCAAGTGCGGATAAAGAAGCAAATTGACGAGAAGGGAGAAGAGAATGGAACAGTCCGTGAGACACTGTGCTGTTTCCGGAGTATTCGTGAATTCCGTCATTCAGGTATTGACAATATCCTACAGAGATGTACAAGGCGTCGCCGGCCAAGGAGGAGGAAGATCGCTTACCATGATACGACACCCTATAATCATCGCCCCTCCTTCCAACCAAGAGGTATCATAGCTGCCGCGACTTGCCCCACGCCGCGCTCAGTCGCAAGCAGATTGAACTGCGCCGCCGCATTTCGGGTATCCTGTATCTCCAGTCGGATGCCAAGATTGTTCAGGTAGTTTCTGACTGCAGGAGCAATAGGCGCCATCCGGGGTCCCGTACCGATAATCAGCAGATCTACACTCACGTCAGTCTAAGCTGTTATTCCACCAAGTCACATCGGCATACCCGGTTTCGGAAATATTAAATCCAACACCCCCCACGCCCCATCCGGTACCTCCCACTGCCCCTTTTTGTTGAATAATCGTCCCGTCATCGCATCATTGCCCGCCGCTCCTTCTCCCTCTTTTATCCACGGCCGCCACCGAAACGCTTCACCACCTACTAGCAGGATACCGCTACCGCTCACTCTTGTCTGGTTGTTCAACGCGAAGCCGGTGTCGGTGCATGCGTCGATGGAGGTTGCGGGCGCGGCTGTATGTCGCAGAACATCCATTGCACTAAAGTCGGTTTGCGTGTCTTCGTTGCTTTTGGGGCCGCGATCGCGCGATTTGGGGGGAGGGGAGGCATTGGATAAGGGGCGCGTGGTGTGTATACAGCGGCGGGCTGTAGGGCGGATGGTTTGTGTTGGCGCGCATAGCTGTCTTCGGGATGCGATGGATGGGCAGAGGGTCGAGGGACATCTTTGGTGGAGAGCGGTTCTCTGTGTACAAGTAGAATGCAGGGACCGCAAGAGAGGTCTTGAACAAGACATAATGCTGCGCTCCATTGTGGTGCGTAGGCAGAAACTGCAGACTATGAGCAGAGAACGTGGAAACTGAAGCTGGTAGACGTCGGAACGCAAGCTCCCAGGTGCCGTCATCGAAATCGAAATGCAGAGTCTAGGAGCTTGGACCACTCTGTGAGCCGATCATTTACAAACCCAGTGCCAAACGCCATCTTCTTTCCACCACCATCCTCGAAACTGATCGTATATCCATGGAAGCTCGGTGGATTACAGCACGACTACCTCCAGGTATCCACACATTATTCTCCCTCATCGCTATCGTCAAAGCATGACTCCGGCAAGTGCGAGGAACTAAGCACTGTTACGCCAAACTCTCGCGCCATTTCCTACAGCATCTGTCAGCTCAATCTTTGAAGTTAGAGAGATGGAAATCCATCCGATGATGTTTCCGAGTGCACCCACAAAGGTTGGTGCGCGGACTCCATGACCCATCTATAACGGGCACAGATCGACCTAGGGCTATCGAAAGAGTATGGGAATACGCCATCTTGACTTACCTCAGTAATGTAGGGCTTATGCACATCCCTGGCCCGTACCGCAGACGCTCTCAGTATTCTCTCAGTCAAAAGCGAGTTCGTGGGTGAACGACTCGCCTTGACCTCAATCTTCCGAAAAGTAATAGGCTCCGCAGACGCCATCGAACTACACGCCGCCACCGAAGCCACTCTCGACCCGGACCTCGCAGTCGTCCGTAAGCTCGCTGAATTACTCTCCGATCTCAGCCTTCCTCTTTCCTCACTTCTGGCCGGCTCAGACTTCCCAAACTGATCAACCCCAAGATGAGCGCACTCAAGCAGCGGGGGATCATAACCTGGTGTCGTTCCCGTCGCGGCACAGAGAACGGAAGCTTTGAGGTCTATGTTTGGCTTTCGGCGGGTGGAGGGGGAGAAGCGGGTCCAGCTCGAGAAGCTCACTGCGCGGCATCCCGGGGGTGTTGAGGCGAGGTAAGCCCAGGGACGTATTATCTGGCGCATCGCGGCGTTGTAGGCCGTGGAGGTTTTGCTTCGCTGGAAGTGGGGATGCGGAAGGTCGGCTGGTGGAGAAGGGTTGTTGGAAACGGACATGGTTGGATGGGTTGGGAGGGTTGGCGTTGGCCTGGCGAGTTCCACTCGTAATATGTGGATGCGGAATAGAGAGCGGCTGGAGTCGTCTTATCACGCGGATGCGAAATGCCATAAGTGCGCGTGTATGAATAAGTCTGGAGAGTAAGTCCACAGTCGCGTGGGCGAGAGTAAGTAGTGCCAAAGTCCAGTCCGTTGCCTATCTCACAGCAACACTCCTCGGTGAACAATAGCGGTGTAAGCTCTCTCAGTAGACAGTTAAATTTCATTGTCAAACTATTCACGTTCACCCTCGCGGCTATCGCCGTCTTACGTCGCAGCCTAAACCCTTTCACGGCGTTCTTCACGGCGTCTTCCCGAACAATGGAGCGGAACGCCACGTTCCAGCATCAGGCGCCACTGCGCTATAAAGGATCTATCCTGACCTTTGTTCGTACCAATGGCCCCAGTGTCTACTGAATGCGATGTGTTCACAGAAGGATTGAGGTTGCTGTGATGTGGTGACACGCGCACAGGCTGCGATCGCGTGGGAGTGAAGAGGGGAGTGTGCATGCTGGCTAGGCGACAACGCACATGTTCAGGGTTCGCGTCTCGTTACCGAATGTACCTCAACGAGTGACTCTCTGATAAAGGCAGCGTGGAAGACTTCCGCATGCCGCTTCACTGCCAATGGATGAATTTCGTGATGGGCGTCGTTTGAGAATGATGCGTCGCGGGGGGTTTCCGAATGTGTAACGTTGGAAAGCTCCAGCGAGACATTATTCCGGGATACGGATGTCGATGCCTTGGGAGGGTGTGAAATTCCGCCGCGACGATTTGGTGGTTGATGTTTTGATGATCTTGTAATCGTTGGAAGACTTGCACGCATGTTGTCGCCAGCTCTTGATGGAGGTAACACTCTCAAGTGCCTCCACAACAACACAAGTGTGATCCACCATAACAATTTGGTACAACAGAGAGACCGCAGGTGACTGAGCGTAGGTCGATTGGCCTGGCTACAGACTCTGTATCAAGAAGACTAGGACCACGCGCTGTCCTGCAAGTCGCAAAGTTGTCGCAAACCGTTTGAAACCAGGCTCTGCAACTTCCCAAACTTCAACAAAGACAATCGTACGATTGGAAAACTTGAGCCGTCGGCCAGCGACCTCTTATTCTAGACCTACTATGGGCCGAACACAATTGCACTAAATCGGTCGACAAAACGTTGATTCCCGCATCACGCCAACTCCAATCAAATCTGCACACTACCAATGCAACGATCGCACACCCGTCCAGCTACCCGCTTCACCAAACGCTTCTCAAACCTCAAGATGCTGCCCAACACCCGGCATATAATCTGGCACAACCTCCCACGCCCCCTCTCCCCTCCTCTCCTCTAACCCCGTCCACCCCACCCTATCCATCCCAATCTTGATCTGCAATACGTTTGCCAACAACTTCGCTTGATTAATTCCATACTCGACGCCAACGCGCTTTAGTGTCTTTATCACGTACTCCTGGCTCTCGGGACTGGCAATGGGCGTCGCGCCGGCTATGAAAAGCGCGAAGAGAGAGGAGTAGCCGCCCGAGACGCGGATTATCGGGAGTTGGTCGCGCGGGGTGGCGGGGTAGGTGGAGGAGGGGTAGTGTGAGGCTGGAAGTGGGTTCGGGAGGAAGTTAGAAGTGAAGAGTTTGGTAGGTGGAGGATGGGGAGAGGTTGATAGATTTGCGGGTTGGGTGAGATTGGAAAGCTGCGACGTGTATATCGTTGGCTCCGGACTATCATGAATACTTGAATGACTCATGGGTACTTTCGGCGTATCATGCATGTGCTGCGGCATACTCGCAATGATATCTGCTTGCATCTTGTACAGGGCCAGTGTCGACTTTTCGAGTAGGTGGATATAACGCGCGCCAACAAATACAGGCGGTGTAGTAGATAAGCCCGCCATGAGACTGTTACGCACAATGTCGAGGACGAAAATGCGAAGGTAGTGAACCCAGTTCCACGTCTGTGCTGCTGCTAAGCTGGGGTAGACGTGATAGCTTGTCCCGAAGACGCCGGGGGTTCCTTGGGCGCAATTCTCAACCGTGTAAATCCAGTTGCCGTCTACATGGTCGAAGATATGTTGCGCTGATTCATCGATCTCAAGGGCGCGGTCGACGATGGCGTGGAGAGAGGTCAATTCTCCGCGGAGAACCTGAGCGCGAAAATCGGCGGCGGCGATGTGGAGATGGTAGAAAAGATTTCCGGGGTCGTTCTTGTCTTCCCATTCCGCAACTTCGCCGTTCAAATCGTGGACGAAGTCGGGAAGTGGTACGCCCTCGCCTAAACACTTGATCGCTAGCATACCGATGGTTTGCAGGTACATGCGGCGTCCGACCGGGGTCGCAAACTGGGCCTTACCTCGCATGCGACAGAGGGATGCCGAGCCGGTGACGTGGTTAACCCAGCCCATGAGGGTCGTTTCGTTGCTCGTCGACTCGAAGACGCTGAGAAGGATGGTGGCGAATAGGGTGTTGTCGGACTTTACTTCGGACGGAGACGCTAAAGCTTTATTCGTCATACTGAGCGCTTTGGAATACCATTTCATCGCCTCTCTTTTCAATCTATGATCCATGCACAGATTCGCAACACCGGCTAACCCCACCGCCGTCATCGACGTTGATATAATAGGATGGAATCCGTACGTGCTTAGATGCTTGTTGTACGCTTCCGACTGCATGGGCGGTAGTTCCAAACCGACTGCATAATTCCTCATAAAGTACGCAAGACCCTGATCAATCAGCGGACACAGCAAAGGGATGCCCAGACTGCGGTCCAAGAAGGTAGCCGAAGCCTTAGAATGGGCATTTGTGTCGCGCTCTTCGCGGGCGATGATGGCTTTTGCTTTTGCTTTTTGTACTTTGATTTTCACGGCGGCGGACTCGTCTTGGAAGAAGCGGTCGAGGGGGTTGTCGTAGCCGGGGCAGATGAAATCTTTGTCTGCGCATTTGAGGCAGCCTCCAGGTCTCTCGTCGCACTGCAGATGGCGTGTTAGACTTGTAATACTGGCCAATAGTTGAGGATTGCTGATGCAGTTGTTCCAGACCGCTATGCACGGGTGCGGGCTCGCGATGTTGGCCTAAGTAGGAAGTCCAGAGGGAGACCAAATGCCTATATCAGGGAATTTACCACTTACCTTAATCTTCCTCTGCCGACACTTCTTGCACCCCAATGAAGGCCTTCCGCGATAAACCATCTCCTATCGATAGTCCAGCTCACTTAACTTCTGCTTCTTTGGAACTTCCTTTGTTCACGGGAGCTGCACTCGGATGCTCTCGGGGCGCCCTTCTCGTGCGCAATGAATCCGACCACTCTCTTCACGGAAAGACACGCAGGTATTAAATGTAGACATACAGTTTGACATTGTGGCTGAGAGGCATTGCGTGGTTGACGTTGACCAAAAGGGCCGGCTCGGAGGCGGAGTCGCCGAATTCGATCTAAGCTTATTCGGGTATACCGTGCGTCATTGGTCGGATCGGAAGCTCGTCCATCTGCTGAGTTCTGGAGGCGCCCACTTTTCTTTTTACATGGAAATCGGCGTCGCCCAGAATAGCATAGCCAAAGTCTGGTCTACGAATGTGAGTGGATCACACATCTGCTTGCATCCAATCGCATCGCGCTTACCAAGGGGCTACGCAATCGCATGTACAAGTCATGCGTACATCAAACTCTTAGTATTTACAGCATCACATCTCAGAAAAACCATCCCTCATCATGAAGTGAGATTTTTTCTTCCATCACCAGCGCTCACGCACTTAGACTATGCACCTATCGTCCTATCCCATGAAAACTAGCAATGACTATCCCATCCAGAGACAAGAAAACCCCTCCATTCAAAAGACCACCAATTGCCCAACCGAAATAAGCCAAAGAAAGGATACCCCAAACCCCAAAAGCTCATCTTGCAACGAATGCGTACCTTCAAGCACTTGTCTATTTTGTAAAAATCGGGCGCGATTTTTAATGATCCGGTTCGCACTCATTGCAGACACCTCCACCCCATTCAGCAGCCCGCTCGATGTTGATCACTCCGCAGGTGGGCTCGCGCTTCACGATCGTGTACCCGACATAATCACGGCGACCGGATGGTGGGACTGGGGTCGGGAAGGGCGTGGTCGCTTCGATGGGCATGCCAGCCTGGCGACCGCGACCGTGACCCACAGTATCATACAAGCCATTTCGAGCTTCGCGAATGGGGCGGTGGCGAGTGGGCGTGGTCTGAAAGTTGGATCCTAAGGAGCCTTGCGACACTTTGCCATGCCGGGCAGCTGCGTGACGGGCAATTTCTTCAAGTTGAGCGCTGAACGGAACAGCCGAGTTTCCAGCCTCAGGTCCAGGAGCGACAAGCGCGGGCTGACAGTTCTTGGTAGGCGAAGAGCCACCCCTCTTCCGACCGTGGTGGCCGTAAGGGAATGTTCTACGCTTCTTCGGGGACTTCGCAAATGGGCCCTGGATCGGCACTGGGTACATGTGGAAGTACCAGGGGATGCCGTACATGTCGACGCCGAACGGATCGAAAGAGAAGTCGGTGATCATCTGCTGTGAAGGGACTCCTGGTTGCCGTCAGCCTACTGTACATATCTAAGATTGTAGCCAGAAAAGGCAAATCACGACGGGTTCCTCACCAGCCTCCACTTGCGGAACAAACTCTGGAGCCGTAGCTGAAAGTTCGCTACGGGTTTGCTTCCGGTCGTGCGGTACATAATTGGTGCTTCGGCCCCTAACCGGAGAAGCAACCGGGAGTGACTCTGTAGTCATACCACTGGCATCGGGTTTCTTGCGACAAGACAGCACGGCTGTGTCCTGGAGTACGGGATCATCAACGATAGGTATAGCCCTCGCGGTCGACTCGCTAGTCGGCACCGGCTCCACCGTCTCCAGATAGGAAGCGACCATGGCGTTTTTGTCTAGATCAACTTGAGAGATGATTGGGGTTGCTCCTGTACTGTTCAGAGTCCGGACATGTCGTATAGGTACAGCAATAGGAGTCTCCGGTAGAGGAACATCATGAGGCTTGGCGGCAATGGCTGCTTTGCGTCCGACGGTGCCCTTGGAGACGGTTGATAGGGTCATACTCTTGCCTGCTACGCACAATCTGGCCTGCGTACGCTTGGTGGAGGTAGCTGTCGCGGTGCCATCCATCGGAGTAGCCCGAGGGATTCGCGAGGATCGTAACGGCGAGGCCAGGCCAGACCCAGAACTAGAGGCCGAGCCTAACACGAAGGGAGGTTTGCGGTCAGTCAATGAAGTCGTAGGTGGAATCCGCAAAGAAAGCTTGGGAGCCGCCGGTCTCGTCGTGGTCGCCTTCTTGCCGGCCACCGACGCTTTGACATGCGGCACCAAGGAGGAAGGCGAAAGTGAAGAGGATACCGTACTGACTGCGAGCTTCTGCATTCCATCAGCCTCAGACAGAGCATAATGAGAGTCCCCATCATGTAGCTCGTTGGCTGTTACAAAGCTTGTCGTCGAACATGCTGAGCTTTGCGCTGGATCAGCGTTCTGACTCACCGGCGAGTGCCGAGCAGAGTGGAAGACCGAATCGTCTGTAGAAACCACGCTAAAGGCATCGTTGGGAAGCGAATTCCTGGTCGAAGACACCGTGATTTTGACGGTGGACTTGCTCTTGCGTAAAGGTGATCCAGATGTGCTTCCATGGACCGTAGGTGGGGATACTGGGGAGCTGCCTTGACCTGCCGACCTGCGCTTCTCGCGCTCCTCGCCTCGCATCTGCGTCATCAGGATTGGACCACGCGGTGTAGTCCTCCATTGAGCCGGAATGGACTTGCGCGGCGGGGTGGGCGATTCCGCCTCAGCGGCGATAGACGTAGTCTCTTCGAATGGACGGACAGTGGCGGCGCTCGAGGCGCGGGTGCGGTCGCCGTCTGCTTTTGATGCGTCAGAGCCTTCGCAATCCGAACATGCTTCAAACCGAGCGACGAGCTCCATGACCTTACCGTTGTGAGTGAGCTCCATAGACACGGAAGACTGCGTATCCAATGGAATATCTATGTTGATGTTGCGATAGCTGGGCGTATTCAAGGGGGCTTCATGATGCACGGAACGAGGAACAAGGTCTGCGAGCGGCAGACGCACACGGTGCGGGGACTCGGGCAGCTTGCGTCCAGCCTCTGAGGACGTGATGGTGGTCGACATGTCGAACTTGTCTGCGTCTCTGTTATGCTGTCAGCTAGCTAAAGGGTATCTGGATGAGTTGTATAGTGTACGGAATACATACCGCTGCGGTTGTCCAAGAGCAATCGCGTCGTTGCAGTAGGTGTACTTGTAGAGCTCTGCGTGCTGGCAGCGGGAGTAGTAGACGTATCGATAATAACACATGGTGGGAGAATGTAGCAATGGCCAACCGTAACGTGGAAGTGTCGACGAGGGGCTGCAGGTGTCAGAGGGCTGTGGTGGAAGGAGTTTCCGCTCTTTGTTGTGTGACGTGAAGCAAGCGATAGAAATCGTAGGAAAGAGCGAGAGGGGCGCGCTGTTTGGAACAAAGCGCAGTGAAGTCCAGTAGCATCTTGTGATCAGTGTCGCGGTGTAGGCCAAGTGACCAGTGTCGACTCACAATGGTGCGTTGCTGCAAGCTCGGTGAATGCTGGAAATACAGAGCACCTGAGGTTGGGGCACAAGGCCGTAGTCTGCAAAGCCTGTCTGGAGGGGCATCAACACGTAAGGCTTCATGCTCGATACCTACATAGTCTTGATTTACTACGCATTATGCACCCCAACCGCAGACATCACATGTGTGGTGTTGTCCCAAAAGTAGACTTGATAATCAGCGTGCCACACCAGATGCGAGGACATTGGTAAATTAAGCGTATTTAGACAGGTGCACGAAGGGATGGAAGATTGGACGAGCAAGCATGAACAGGATCAGAATAAGTACAAGGGACAACTTGGTTAATATGTGCTTGGCGACAAAACATACATACCTACTACCAGGAGCCCCATCTCACTAACGTTGGCAACTGTAGGCGTTTTCACATATTGAAAACCGTGCAATCCTTTTGTTTGTTCAAAGTCATTTTGAGTGTCGGAAAGGAATCCATTCCATCTTACTCAGAAGCGTTTCTTCTTCTTGCTCTGTGCTTGTTTCTTCGCCGCCTCTTCGTTCTTCCGCTTCAGCTCGCGACGTTTACGCTCCGCCTTCTCTTCTGCCGTCTCCTCGCGGTCCTCCTCTATTGGTGTAGCTTCCTTCTTCACTCGTGCGGGAACAAAAGGTGCACTTGGTTGCACCGAGGGGCTTCTCACCGCGGCAGAAGCATCACGAATCTTGCCTGAAGACACTGTTGTAGGTCCAGCCTCTTTGACCTCCACTCGGGCCTTTCCTTTGCCCCCGATCTTGAAACTCTTCCGCACAGGCTTTGTTTCGGCTGCGGTCTCCGAGTCTGCCTTTGGTCGTGACGGTATTATGGTACCATCCTCGCATTCCTCCGTGTTTGGTTCTTCTTGCGCGTCTGTGGTAATCGGGGCCGTTGATTCGGACTTCTTTAACTTTCCGCCGATGCGGAAGCCTTTTCCTTTGGGCTTTTCAAGTGGAGGTGACTCCGCCGGGGCCAGCGAAGTGGCTATCAGCGAGGGATCCCTTAATTCCGGGGGAGGTGCAGCTTCTGGCGTCCACGATTTAGCCCGTGACGGAGCTCTCGGATGCGTGTGAATTTGATCTTGACTTTTTGGTGGTGCGTCTAGGTCGTTGTCGTCTTCTTCGTCATCAGTCGTATCAGCATCAGCAACTTCTAGTGGCTTTGATTCTGCAGCTTGGGTGATTTGCTTCGCAACTGGTCTTGACTAAAACTAAGGGTGAGCAGAGAGTACGTTACATCCTGGCACTAGAAGACAAACCTTGAAGTTTTCGTGAACCTCGAATTCATCATCTGTTTCCTCCTCTTCGGTCTCGGAGTCTGCTGTTACTGGCTTCGGCGGTGGGTTCGGCATCGCTTTGGGCTTCGCTTTGGAGCTTGACTTCGGCATCTCGACCGCGGTTTTGATTGTTGTCCACCAAACGTTGCTTTCGTCTTCCGACAACAGCTGACGCGGAACCTTAGGGTTATATTCCAACAGTGCTGCTTGAAACAGCCCAAGGGTAGACACATCGGTATCCTGCAGCTCTGCTGTGTTCCTCTTCCACGAGTCTTGGTCGAAGGCTTGGAGACCGGGCACGTGTCTCGCTGCTTGCTCACGTTTTACTACTCTCCTACCCGACTTTAAACTACCGATGCTTGGGAAAGCTGCAGTAAGGTCCAAATTACTTGATTCGTACTGATCGACAAGTCGTGTAATGGCGCGATCCTTGTCTGCTATGGTCGAAATGAGGCCATTCAAACGATCATGTTGGATGTGAGAAGACACGAGAAGTGGCAAGATGAGCTCGTCCTTCAACGTAACAGCAGTCCGCTTGCGAAGCCGGAACGTCCATCTCAACGAATCCAGGGGCTCCGGTAGTCTGATAGTGGTGTGAAGAGTGACGCCATCTTTGGTATCCCGTGTCATAAGACAGCTGGTATCGTCGTTGCTGGCCAAAGAATTTCGGACATTTTCGAGCAGGATGGCGAGCTGGCCGGTGTCTTTTTTGCTAACTTCGATCGGCGATTCTTCTTCCAATGCACGGTCCACGATACCAGCTAACTCTAGCTCTTCACTCCATATGTTGCTAAGGTCGGTAAGAAAGACTGTGTATGCATCGGTATCAAAGCGGGGCTTGATGAGTAGCTGGGGTATCTGTTCGGCGTTTGGCTGGTCTGATAGTTGTAAGACACGCCAGCACGACATGGTGAACGACTGGCTAAAAGAAGACTGCGTCGTGCCCGTTTCATGAAGAGATTTTGTGCATGGATTTTGGAGAGTTTCTATGGACATGTAGACGCGGAAACGTGCGTGCAGTGAAAGGCAGCAGCTGAGTAAGACGCGCCGCACTAGGTCATTCCGGGAAGCGACGTCACAGCGCGCCAAGCCTGCAGCTGCGGAAGGGTTTCGCGTCATTCCGAGTCTGTAATCATCCCTCACGGCTCACAGCGACCAACCTCCACCCTACGAATCCGCGAACAAACGAAATGGCGTCTCGACCTCCCCCGTGGTGTAATGACGGCAATCGGCCTCCGCAGCGTCCGAGTCCTATGTCCACAGTCCCAGCCAAGCGCTCCGCCAGCTCACGACAAGATGGTCCCAACAAACGGTCTGCCAACGCACAAGAGGATGCTTGGGTGGCCGACGAGGACCGCTTCGTGCTTCAGCAGCAGAAAAAAAAGGCGGCTTTGCGCGTCAAGGGCGGCCGAGCCCGGCCGATTGACTGGCTCGCCGTGACACTCCGATTCGTAGACCCGACAAGGGATTTGCTGGACGAAGAGGTCGAGGACCAGGATTTGGAGATCGTGGACCCGGAAGGTGTCTTGGAAGGCCTCAGTGAGGAAGACATGTCGGTTTTGGAGAAGGAGATCGACGACTACCTCGCTCTGGAGGCGAATCGGAGCAACCGAGATTATTGGAATGTACGTTGGTTTTGTCGGCCGCGGGAGGCTTTGGCGACTCCGCTCACATTTCTAGGCACTAAAAGCAATTTGCAAAGATCGCCGGCGCAAATCGAGGGCGGAGGCTCGCGGGACCAGCTCCGTCTCCGCAGACATCGATAAGCTACTGGGACCAAAGTCCTACGAGGAATTGGAGAAGCTGGAGGGGCAGGTCAACAAAAAGCTGGACTCGGACGAACCTATCGACTACGACTACTGGGAACAACTGCTGCGCAATCTGCGTGTATGGAAGGCCAAAGCGAAGCTCCGTCGGGTGTCACAGGAAATCGTTGGGGAGCGGCTCCAGGCCTTGCGGAAACAACAAGAGGATTCAGCGATTTCGGTTCAGGGCAGGGTACAAGAAATGCTGGATACAGCGCGGGTCTCGGAACAGTGTGCGTCCGCTGCTTGGTCGTACGATGCTGCCTTGGACCCAAAGCCGGCTTTGAAACTTCGCTCTGAAGATAAGTTGCTGGAGCAGTCGGACGAGAGAAAGTGGCTAGACGGCGTAGTGAACGAAAGGCGGAAGATTCTTAAGCTGGGCTACGTACCGATGCAAACCAAGGATCGAGAGATGTCCATCGCCACCAGTAAACCGCAAGCCGCGCAACCAGGCTCCACCAGCGCTTCCAGATTTGCGCCGGTGGAGAAAGAAGACTACTCCAAAGCTACCATGGCCCTGTACGAGAGGGAGGTCGCCCGCGGAGTTGAGGAGGGAGAGGAGATATTCACCGCCGAGGAAGAGGTTACATCAGCAAGGCCACAATGGGCAGGCAAATACAAGCCCAGGAAACCCCGCTACTTCAACCGCGTCCAGATGGGCTACGAATGGAACAAGTATAATCAAACGCACTACGATCACGACAATCCACCGCCTAAAGTGGTCCAGGGTTACAAATTCAACATCTTCTACCCCGATCTCATCGACAAAGCAAAAGCGCCGACGTACAGGATCGAGCGAGAAAATGGCAGGAAGCGCGGGCAATCTTTCGCTCCGGCTGGCGAAGACGACACCTGCCTCATTCGCTTCATAGCTGGCTCACCCTATGAGGATATTGCTTTTCGAATTGTTGATAAAGAATGGGATTATAGTGCAAAGCGAGAACGTGGATTCAAGAGCAGTTTCGACAAGGTAAGCGCCCGCTCCCCGGCACTGTGAGGCTACCGCATCGACAAGATCGCCCCTGTCTCGACGGATCGACCTTCATTTCCACACTAACATCGCCAGGGAATCTTACAACTTCATTTCCAGTTCAAAAAGGTACGTTACTATTGCACCCGTTATCACTATCTCTAGCTCACTCAGCACAGATCTATTACCGGAAATGAGGCGTTCTTCACCCCTCCCGACACTTCTGGTTGCCCCTCCATCTGATGTCTCACCGCCAAAACACTTTCTGCGCAAACTCACCGCTGTACTCCCACGGTCCGTTAGTAGATACGGCCGCAGGCTCTCTACCCGCGATTTGCGTCATGGCCTACTTGTGTCTTCACTGATATGATACAATCCAAATACAATCCAATGGTTGATTGCATTTTCAGAACCTTGGATCACGATCGAATGAGATAATTTTTACCGATGTAAACACTATTCCCATTGTCTTATTAATAACAGGTGCAAAACCACCACATCTAGAGAGCAATAGCGATGTCGAGAGTGCATCCAGCCGAACAACCATCTGCTCTACGCCGTGCAAGCAGCGCGCACCCGTGGGCGTCCCACAATCCGGACTGTAACGCAATCTTGCGCCTTTCAACCTCCGGTGAGATGCTTCCATTGCCCATTGTGGTAGGTCGTACCCATGTTTGTATGTTGATTGGTCGACAAGCGCGACGGCCACAATGCATGGCAGCCTGATCAAAGTACGATTGCTCGCCATGCATGCAATCTGAAGGAGTCTCGCTCGCGCACCGCGTTGTAGACTCGTCTAAGATGAGTCAGTTGTAGACGGCTCACTAGCCTTCCTCAAGGCTGATCTTTTGTGCGATACGCCGGCTTGTCAAGGGCTTTCGCGTGGTAGAGTACCTGGTAATATGGTTATGTTCTTCCTGTGACGTGATAGATATGGTTTTCCGATCACTCTTCTAGAAGTGATGCGTGGAATACGGGCAAAGACAGCGAACAATGACAGGCTGCGCTGTTCCGAGTGGACCTCATTGTTGCAAGTGCATGCGGGCTCCCGCCTTGTATATGCCCGCGCCTTCACACCGTGAAACTGTTGGTCGATAACGTAGGACGATGCGGGTCATCCCATACTTCTCAACGGCGTGCCAGGGGGCTTTGACTAGCCAGGTCTGTGAAGTGCCATTCTCGCCGGAGGGTCTAGAGTATTGGGGAGTTTCCGCCCCGTGACACCTGCATCCGCCATCGCTAGCTTTCACACAAAATTGTTTGCCTTCATGACCGCCCACTTGCCCTTGCTTTGCTCCTGCAGCTCTGCATGTGAGCTGGCATCGGGTGGGTGGGCCGCCGCCTTCGGGTAACAATGAGAAGCCTTTCCATCCAACCCCTGACGACCGGCGGCCGTGAGCGTCCTCAAATGTCTTGGTCGTCGCTTCACTTCCTGAAAGAAGCCCAAACTCAACCCACCCGTTCAGATCTCACCACTGCCGCTGTTTCACACGAAGTATAGTGTTGGCAGCGTTCGTCGCCATACATCGACTATCGATACGCTGGCCTCCCCCGCCTACCCGAACCCATCATCGACCACGTCGAACGAGGACATCATGCCACATCCTCCGCCACCCCATCGACCATCATCGGAGGGTATCTCCGGTCGCTTCGCTGCTGTTCACCCATGCAAAGACACGTTTGGTGCGCCTGTCCCACTCCATCCGCAGGTACCTCTACCTCCTGTCTCCCCCAAATCCTCTGTGGCAGCTTCTACCATGACGGCTTCCCTCCATAAACACGCACTCTCCAAAGAACGACCGGGTCTCATGAATCTCACCGACACCAATGCAATGCAATGGGCGCTGCCCAACGACCTCTACCGCATGGGTCAGGATGATGGCGGTTTTCATTTGCCGTTACAATACCCTTCAGAATCCGCTCCCTTCTGCGGTTTTGGAAATGCCTTGCCCTACAACGAGAACTACGACCTCGCCTACTCAGCGCCACTTTCGAGCTGTCCTCGCACGTACGCGAACGGCCTGGATTTGACAGGTCTGCCCATGGACATTCCTGACTCCTATCCTCCTGCTGCCTACCAAATTGAACCGCAGAGACCCCATGAGATGGATCTCGCGGATTCAGCCATCAACGGCAAGTTCATGCAGCTGAGACATGATCATGACCCGTGCAGCCCAGCTATCAAACACGAGGATTACATCGGCACCGGCTACGGCACCCCGTACGACTCAGACGTTACACGCTCTTCTACACCCAACGGCGATCCTCCCATGCCGCCTCATCACTGCATACCCGAGGCCACCGGCGACGATGGCGCCGTCGACAAGGAGCAGCCTTACGCCCAGTTGATCTTCCGTGCGCTCAAGGAAGCGCCGAACAACACTATGATCCTGCGCGACATCTACGATTGGTTCAAGAATAACACTGACAAGGCGGCTGAGAAAGAGACGAAGGGGTGGCAGAACAGTATTCGGCACAACCTCTCAATGAACGGGGTATGCCTTTCAACCATACTCGTCGATCACGGGCCACATCGCTAACATTGTCAGGCGTTTGAGAAGGTCGATCACCCGAGCGAGGAGTCGAAAAAGGGCTTCATGTGGCGCCTAACCGAAGAAGCCATCCGGGATGGCGTCAAATCAACGACTCGATACCGCAGCAAGCAGCCCAACAAACGAGGCCATCGCTCCCACAACCCCCTCCCACAACGACAGGCGTCTGGCGCCAAAGGCGGCCAGGCTTCTCGACGATCGGCAAGAATGCGGCGAGGCAACCGGATGACAGATGCGTACAAGAGCGGGCCCTACCGTTCGGTCCCTGCAGCGTACGAGCCCTGCGCTGTGGATGTTACGATGCCATACTCAGCCTACTACGGGTCTCCCACCGAGAGCGAAATCGTTTTTTTGAAAGAAGATGATTATAGCAGCATGTTGAGGATACCCAATATGAACCTCTTCGACAAGCCCCCCTACACTGGGACACCGCTTTCCCAGCAGACCACAGCATATGGCGGTGATTCTGCGTTCATCGACCTCCCGCTGAACCCTGCAGATCCTCTCTTCACCAACTCGCCTTCGCCGACAGTAGACGAGCCAAGAACTCCTGACTCGCCGACTGGGGGATGGGCGACTGAGGTAGCTATGGCCGGGGGTGGCGGCCCGGAAACCTTCTTCGACGTTGGACACAGCGAGTTTCCGGTCTAATACAATATTGGTGGATCCTTTCGACCTCCCGGATTGGCGCAACTCGGATGGGTCGCTTAGGAATGAAGGTGCACTCGTATCGCACTCTGAATTCGGTGTCTCGTTCTTCTTCGCTCTTCTTTCGGCATTTGCATCTACACATACAAGGGTATGAGCGCGTTTCCCTTCTCCCTCTGCACTGCATTTAAAACCGACCTTATCATGCTACGTGGGGACGGGACTGCTTCAATGCATCTCATATCGATGTCGAGCTGTCCTTGCGTGTTCGTCAAGAGCACTGTCGTCTCGTCCCATTTTGTTCATAGACTCGCCTCACGTATCATGATGGTTGCTTTGGTCTGCGCGTCTCTGTATTATTATTCGGCATTATGAAAATCTGTGTACCGTGTGAACGGCCTTTACGGTGGGTGAAATAGGTTGAAGTGGGGCGTGTGTTTGTATCATGTTCTGCAAATGAGAATGGTAACGAAGTATCTTGCTGTCTTTTGCTTTGTATTTCATTAAGATTTTTCTCACGTCGTCCATTCATTATTTGATACCATGCAGCTGTAGGTGCACGGTCTTATCTTGAAGTACATATCAATTATCCTTTTATGGAGTGTAAGAACTTGGAGCCATATGTAGGGCACAATACCGATCGATCTCCAACACGACTGTCACCCGATCATACCCCCTTCGCCTGACGAAGTTCTTCCCACTATACAACACATTCCGTGATAGCCGTCGTCGTGAGATTGCAACAATACTGCTAGATTGTGGTCTAACCACTGCTGGTGATCATGTAACTGTGGCTGATTTCTACAAATCAAATCACGGCGGAAGGGACGGCTCGCGCTCGCCTTCGAGCGATAACGTACGATAGCGCAGTAAACCCAGATCCGTGGGAAACGCGCTTTCCGTACTGATGAGGCCAGACTGTTCGAAAGGATTTGGGATGCATATGCGGGAACTGGGTTGTGCCCATCCATTAACTACCCCTCAGTCAATTGTCACACAGGAACTAATAGAAGAGAACAGTGCTTCCGTGGGGGTTCGGTGGGCCGATATGCAGGTGGTAAGGGTGGGCTGTTAGCGCCACTTGGCGTACGTTTACTACGTTAATGACGCAGGAGGCTACCTTTAATCAATGGTCACAGCGAAACGACGGGGTCGAATGATTCTGCGTGCGTCTGATTTAGCTTGAACGTGATTTTGGTATCGATATTGAGCATCTACATTGTGTTTCTGATGAGTGGACGGCTGTCCATGGTAGCTTTCTGTTTGAATATAAGCCCGCTGACAAGAGGGCTTACTCTAGAACACTCGGCCTGATTGTCCCGCGCAATGCTAGCTCATTTCTTCACTCGGAGAAAATGACGAGTGAGATTCTAGTTTGCACGTCAATATCGACGATTACGCTGTACGTACAGATGCACTGACGGCATGAGATGCCGACGTGTGCTTTGGCGCGGGGGTGCCTAGAACGACATGTTGCAGTGCAACCTTCACCCTAGCTGCACTCCGATCGGCGGTACGATTTCTCTTGATTTCAGCGCGAATGAACAAAATCGGCGTCTCTGTTACGGACATCCGGACATTTCTATATGGTCCCTTTGCAGTCTTAGGTCACTGCAAGATCCATCGAGATGGCATCGAATCTGAGCGATCTCATCGGCATCGGTATCTGGCATATTAGCCGCCAGCCACGCCCACGGTGATGAGTCGGTAGCCTTGTAGGCTAAACATACACATATCAATCCCGCACGGGATGTCTATTCTTGAGGTGCGTCACATACCTCTCAATAAGGGCACCCTTTCACTACTCCATGGCAGACGCGGCTCGCGGAAAAGGCGTGCGCATCCGCTGCACTCTGACGATTTTGAGAGCTCGCTCGAGCTAGCTCCTCATCGCGGCCTAATAGCCGAGTGTATTATGATCTGCAACGTCCCAATCTGTCCTTTGGCCCACGTGGTATTCGTCCATCTCTCGAACCCATGTTCCGGGCCGATGCAACAACGGACGCGAGCCCGGGAAGCTTATGGTGAGACTGCATGCTCGTACAGGATTGATCAGAAGTCTAGTACACGGCAGTGGCTGAGGGTTGCCGCTTCATTTCGGCTTTCCTTTCGCCAATCAAGGAGCATAGGAGGTCAACTGTTCCTCCCGCGCTCGTTGTGCAACGCGGGCGGCTCCACTTCTTTCAATACCGGCAGCATCTTGTGTCCGGGTACCCATGCGAACGGCAGTCTTTCCCTTCGCCTCGGCACCTAGCATCGCGTCGAGAACAGTAGCGTGAAGGCGGCCATCGTGAGTCGGCTAACGGGGAAATATGCGCGAGCCGTTTCGTTGTCGTTTGATCCCAAGATAAAGTCTAAGGAAAGAGATACGATACTGAGACTATGTTCGATCAGCGATCGACACTTTCGATCAGTAGAGTCGTAGCAAAGGCCGGGTTTTGGTGGGCCGGGGAGTAGAACTGGGGTTAAATGATGGATCAGTCGACTTCCCGAAGAGGAAGTAGATCATAGATATTCCACTACGCTCTTCTCCGAGCGCCACTGGTTCTTTTCGGTAACACAGTGGTGTCGTAATTCATTGTTGATAAATAGGCCGAACGTCCCCGCGCTATGCCCTATTCAATCGGCAATGAATGACGACGACAGGGGGTGGTAAGGCTTGCAGATGCGCCACATGTGCAGACGTCGCAGACACGCTATATACGCACGAGGCACTGTGTGACTAGTGACATTGTAATTATTCCCGCGGTCAAAACGGCTAGTCTTGTGGGGATAAGATGGTTGTATCTGGGGACTGGAGAATCCTAGATCTGATTAGTCCTGCTCCGTGTGCAGTCCGGAGTTGCTACTTCGAGCGGACATCCGAACGCTGAGACTAGAACATGTATCCAGAGATAGCGTAGCGGGACGTGCTACACTTCATGCATCCTAGCGCCTTTCCCAGCCCTGTGGGACATGTGGGGGTGTGGACCGGTGAACATTGACTCGAGCACACATCCTGCAAGTGGAGATCATCTTGATACTGATGTTTCCCCACCCCACCAACTCGATCCGTCTTTCCGACTAGTCGATCCTTTCTCATCATGTGCTTGGACCCGAGTGCATCATCCTGCTTGCAAAAGTCTTGCTGTCAATAGCGTCATACGTCCACAAGCAGACCTGCTCAATATCTCCCTCACCTGCCAGTATGTCTTCGAATTGCGACTGAGCTGGAGCCTTTCCGCGAATATCTCTATCCGCGCGGGACGATGCTCATCGCCAGTTCCATAATAAAACATGCGTTCAGTCATTGTATCTAAACCATTGGTAGACTTTGAATTACCTGGACTCGGAGATGCGCGCGGGCAACATGGCGAGGGCTATGACGGCTTGTTAATCCCACCAAGTCGATCCGGGTACGCTCTCTTCACTTTACACCAGCGAGGAGGCAGTTTGATATGATACACCCCTTCATTTCCAGGTGAACAGCTAGCAGTTTACATGAGCGATGCGAGTTATTCTGGGCTAGCAAGAGCTCCTTCTTGTTTCTTGACTTTTCTTGACGTAGATGGTTACGAAGCATGTCATGATTATACCAGTATTCTTTTGTCGCAGACGTCTACCCAGACGAGTGTGTGTAATGTAGAGTTCCACGCATGAGTATTTTCAATGTGTAATACGTATTTGGAAACTGCATAACAATGATTGAATAAGATAACAAGAGAAGCCATATTAGTCCACGAAGGAGTCGATGAACGAAACTTACAAAGGAAACTATGCCCTGGCGTGAGCCGTAGTCTTACCCAAATCTACCCATATGATATCCATATTAGTGCCCGTCTGGTGTGTGTTCCGTCTAAATGACAAAGGAAATGTTTGCAAAAGACCTAACAAAAAGGTCCGAGTGCGTTAGCAGGCCAAATGTAATGAAAGACGAAAAGAACCCCCCTCAAATACCAGAGTCTTCTTGGTCAGAAACCTTCCAGCTCCCCTCCTTCCCTAAGTACTCGTCCCACTTATTGCACCCCCTCTTCGTCTCATCCAAGCTCCCCGAGCCCCCAATATGTCCCAAAATCTTATCCCTCTTTTCCAATATTTGCAGCCCAAGCCCAGATCCTGCATGCCACGCGATGTGACAATGCATGAGCCAGACACCCGGATTATCCGTCTTGAATGCGAGAGCGAGATGTCCATCATTCGGCAGCATGGCAACGTCACGTCGAGGCGGATTGTCGAGATTGAACTGTGGAGGGTTGGCGGGGTCGAAGCGTGTGCTTCCTTGCGAGATGATGGCGAAGTCGTGGCCGTGAAGATGGATGGGGTGCGTGCCACCTGCCATGCTGTTGGTGCCGTTCCCTGAGTTTATGATCACATAGACGAAGCCGTCTGGGTCGTCAAAGTTGTCTATCACGAGTCAGCATGGATTTCCTCTGCAGCAGAAGGTGAAATGCGACTTACATGGCTCGATAGCGTACTCGCTGGGTGGGCTCCACGAATTGTCGTCTACGCGGAGGAGTGATGGATCGCTAAAGTTCAGCCACAAGGGGGTGTCGCGAAGTTCCCATCTGAACGCTCCGTGCGGCCTACCAGTGAAATCCAAACCCGCAAAATGAGCGTTCTGGAGGATATCATTTTGAGGCGCAGTCACCCTCCACTTGATCGAAGGTTCAAAGACAACGTCCGAGCAGCCAGCCGTAACAGGCCAACGACTGGTCGTAGGTGTCGGGTCGCCGGTAGCGTCCGCGTAGCTGATAATACCAACCCTTTGAGTATCAGGCTGGTCGGCGGGGAAATTGTCATGGTTGAACTGACATACTCCGGCGGCGTACTCAGTACGCATCCAGTACCTTCCGTTCGGGGCGGCTGTTTGGTCAGCATGAACGATCACGCTGTAGCGCTGGCCGATACCAACGGGGAGCGAATTTATAAAGAAGGGCTTGATCGGCACCATGTCCGCTGCGACAACTTCGAGCATATGATTGTCAATGGAGAAATGAAAGTGGAAGTCCGTCCCGCCATTGACGATGTGAATGAGATATTTCTTGCCCGACTCGAAAGTCTGCTGGAAGTATGCACCACCGCCGTTGTAGCGGCCGGTGCCGTTGACGACGATCGAATCGGCAGGAGGAGGACGAGCACCAGTCAGCGCTGTGTGGAATGCCTCGTATGCGTTTTGGTGGTACCAGTCAGCGACAATGATGGGATCCCATTCTTCGTCCCAATTGTCGTTGCTGGGTCCATGGATGAGTAAGGGGGCGGCGACACCATCGGTGTATTGAGAGCTATAATGGGAGTGGTACCAGGTAGGGCCGTATTGTCTGACACGGAACCTATAAGTGAACACATCGTCTTGTGCGATTGGGCACTGGGTGACGCCTGAGAAGCATGAGCGAGGGTTTTGGGAGACAATGCATGATAGGTAGACCGACCGTTGACTCCATCCATGTGATTCTCCTCGAACATACGAAGCCCGTGCCAGTGAATGGTTGTGCCGTTATTCTGGTTCAAATTCTTCACCTTCACCTCGATTGTGTCGCCCCAGCAAGCTTCGATAAGTGGACCCGGGTACGTCCCGTTAATGACTTGTGCAAATTTTGTGAATCCATCGGGACCAATATCTTTCTCTGTGACTTCGAGGTAATACTAGAAATGGTCAGTTTCCATTGTTCGGCTTGCACGAAGTAATGGTACATGACCGGGCTGCTTACGTTTCTCGTAGTGCCTAGCTTATGGTCAGCTTGAGTTGATTGCAGCTCCAAAGGGAGTTCATACCTTCGGGAACGTTGTCTTCATAATCGGTGGTGTTGTCGAACTTCCTCCCATCACTGTTTTTAATCCAGCATGCCCTGTCATCCTTGTTGTTGCAGAACTCCCAACCATCGGGGTAGACGCACTGGAAGCCTGGAGAAGCTTGCCTAGGTGTGAAGATGTTCCGTTTCAAGGAGGGTTTCGCAATGATGGGACTTGCTCCAATAAGGGGAGCGACCCCAGAAAGAGCCAGAAGAAAAAGAAGGGAGTGCCGGAAAGGACTCATTGTAGAAAAAAGATACTGTGCTAGCGATGGCGAAGGTGATGCTGGTGAGGAACAGATGAATAGCGACCAGGCCGTGGACTTATATACTTCTGCTATCCTACGGTGGTACCGTTACAACGGCTTCGCCTTGTAGCAATGGATACACCTCTTTGAGGTTAGGAGAAATGTTTGGCCCTAGCATACCGGTCTTGCCTGTACTAGGTCAGTGGATTTGGCCCTTCGTGACGGGCCATGATTTGAAGACGCAGCATGGATGACACGGTGAAGCCGGGCGATCGCACAGATACTGCACGTGGCGAGCCTTGGCCTCTTGGTAAAGAGGATGAAAGAGGCGCTCTAGGGTGGCGGCTTGCGCGTGATAAGTCAGAGAAACCTGTGCACACACTACCTTCGCGCATTGCGCGCTAAGATCGCCGGAGGGGACGTTTGGAGCGGAGGACCCACCAGCGAACAAGTTCGACACCGAGGCTGCGGCCACCACCTGGGAGAATCGTACCACTTCTCGGGTCGCAAGATTGACCTGGACAACTGTACGTAGCTCTACAGCCAAGAGCCAAGACAGGCGATTGCAAAGCACACAGGGACCACCATTACATCGGGTTAAGTGATTGGCACTACCGATAAGTCTGTAGCTCCACGTGGTTTCTATTTGCGGCGCACGTACTACTCGATATCGGACTCCAGGTATAGGGTAGTTTCCTGAAGGCCTTACGCGCAAGGGGTGTAGTGAGTAGCCGGCGCCAAGTTGTCGAATAGATCAATAGGGAGCTGAATGGTTTCTGACTGTACAGCCACACAGCTTAGCTAGTAGGAATATTTCGCATCTTGGCCAGAAGAGAAATCAGATGGGCCGTCATCCCTTGAGACATTTGAAATACGGAGGAGATGTCATGGGTGAATGCGCACTCGAGCTCGTCGAAGAGGGCGCCAAGTTGAGGCCGGTGGCGCAAGAGAGTCATTTGGACGATAAACTGGACAGGTGCACTGGTACCCGTCAGCTACAAGCCGCATAGCATGAGCCTTTGCGGCCGCTGAGGCCGGAAAGTGATCGCTTGCGACTCGGCAGGAACCCAGACTACTAGCTGATTGTACTGTGCGGCACGTTAAGAACGCTAATTGCGGTAGAACAAAGGAATTCTCGTATAATGCTACGCCGTCGTGTTGATGGGACGTGATGGGAACGAGTGTCGTTGAGAAGGATGGAGGATCGGTAGCGAACAAAAGGGGAAGCCAGCCCGCCTCCGTAGCGTGGGCACACGGGCCACCACATACTGAACTTGGACCAGTCGAATCCCCCTTCTCAGCCAAAAGAGTCCATCTCACTCATCCTTCATCCCACCTTTGGTCGAATCTTCCATGCGACAATATTGAAAAGCAGGTGACCAGCGCTCCAAGATCTAGCAGTGTGGTCATGACCACCTCAGCTCGACCACTTACTGGCCCTCGTAAGCTCCCACCCCCCGGCTACTCCTGGGCCCCAGTTCGCAACATGGACACCAGCCCACAGAAAAGGGGTCTAGTGCCTAGCCATTGCAATCCCGTCGATGGCGCAATGCCAGTCATGGGCGGCCACGCGGATGACCCCATGTAAACATCTCATGCGGCCGCTTACGGGATCTAAAGAGTAGCTTATTTCGACGTTTAAGCACTGGGATGAGCAGACGCCCGGATCAATCTTTGGCATGATAAACCAGTCAAACGATATGCGGCAAGCCCTACCAGGTACGCGAGGTACTCGGCCGGCAGATGTCATGTTCACGTCTCACCGGTTCGGTGTACCCATGTCGAGAAGGCAACCAGAAGCAGTCAGCAGTACAACGCGCAGGCATTTACAGACTGTTTGATAGGTCATTACCCTATGCCCAGGGTTTCACGCTCAGAAGGACTGCCGTTCTCGGGTTCAGCGAGAAGTAGAGAACCTTGGGACCATCAATCCGCTGACCGATCTATAGCCGATTCAAGCCGTCCTTTACGAGATCCTTCTCTACGTTCATCCGTCGCTTTCGCATTGGAGAGCTGAATGTTGCAACTGCGCCCCACGACAAGAACTCGTCGAGTAACCTGATCAACACTGTTGCCTGACGATTGGCCATTCCGCCCTCAAGACTACGGCCTTGACCTAAGCGGACTGCAGCAAGATCTCTTCTTAACACCATAACGGTACACATTCGACTCTGCGAGTACATAAAGCGACCAAGTTTTCATCGAAAAGGGTTCTTTGAATAATGTGCCATGGCCGCGCTTCCCGCGCCGAACAATCGCTCATTCGAAGACCATCATCCCTGCCATATATGTGGGCATGTCCAGTCGCCTGGTAAGATCGTATTGCTTGCATCAGCCAAGGCAACCAAGGTGCTGACTACAATATAGAGTTGCATCGTGGAGCGATCCCGGTCCTGGCCACGTGCTGGCCAAGGGTTTTAAGACAATGTCATCTTAGAATGTTCGACCAACGTTCGAGCGCACGGGACTCCTAGCGCATCTTTCACCGGCGCGGCTTCTGCTATGTTACGCGCAAAGCGGTTGCTATTCTCGTCGCAGCCGTAGGATTTGTTCGAGCATGTCTAGCTTTCATGCCTTTCGCGACCCAAACCTGCTCTGGTTCGGGGCTGTCAACAAGTCTTTCGATTCACTCCAGGGTGATGTGGTGACGCTGAAGACATGCGGTGTAGTGATGATTTGTGGCTTTCCGGAGCTTTCCGATGTTGGAACTAGTTCTTCTTTGACATGTTTCACGTGCAGCTGAGAACTTGTGCGAGACTGTCGAAGTGTTCATCACGCTTATAGGTCGTTCCTTCGTTCTGCTACTACGCACTGGACGCGTTCAACACGCGCAAGCGGAAAGCGCTAACCGTAACACGTCAATCGCGACTTCTGAACAGCTGAACACAACCTCCACAATGCCAACGCAGCCTCTACACCTCAACCCAACTTACACTATACGCAGCTCCCATGCATTCGAATTGCCACGCACTGAAAGGAACACTTCGCCAGGATGCTGGTCACGACGTAAGTACAACACCTCTTACTCATCGCTCTTCACGTGTAGGCTGACCTATTGCAGACGTGCAGCTAAGAAACGACTTCTCGGCGATGCAAGCTTTCTGGGGTCGGATACGATGCCGAGCCGTCCGGCGAAGAAGCTAAAGACAATCGAGAAAGACACGGGTGCAAAGAAGAAGGCGGTGGGCTTTCTAGACCTGCCTGCAGGATTGTTTGTAAGCACGTATACTCCTTGTACACTCCTGACTGATGTGGCCACAGAGGTTCGAAACACGATATATGTCCATGCAGACAGCCATCACGTACACGGAGAACTTCTACTTGCCCGCTGGGGTGACGGTCGAAGACCCTATCCTGGGAAGGAACACTGCACATCACGAGCATATCTCGGCCTCACGCAGACTTGCCAGACCATCCGCACAGAACATCGACCGATGTGGCTACGCAGCTGTACGACACAAGCCAATTGTGAAGATCTTACTGACTTCCTCGACGTCTTCTACTCTTCGTCAGCCGATTACCAGAATGTGCCCGAGCAATTGCAGATTTGCGTCGACAGGCACAATGTTCGTGCGTCCCTTTCAAGCATGACCGTCATGACGAGACTGTGCGACTTACGAGCCCACCGCCTTTCTGCCCAAATACAATTCGTAGGAGGAGGCTTCCTATCATTCTGGTCCGGAGTCTTCTTGTTGCAGCTGCGATGCATGCGCTCGTGTAGACGTCAACCTTTGATAGCTAAACAACTTCCTGGAATTGGTCAACAAACAATGGCTTACCGACATAGAGCTAGGCAACATTTACTGGGTTGGCTGCGAAGTTGAGCCGGACGAATGGAGCGGTTGGACGACAACCAACAACTCTTTCTACATTCACTACACTCAAGAAGGCGCATCCAGGTCCCCGGCACTGTGCAAATGGGACTTGTGCGAGGATGTTTGTGAGTGTACCATATCAATTGGCAGAATATGGGGTTGAAGGACCTAGACATGTTTCAATCATCGTGTCTTTACGTTTGGGTCGAGAACAATGAGATAATGAATTCTCGGTACGGAGAGAAGGATGATGAGATGTGGTAAGAGGTCGTATCCCCAAAGTGATACAAACACGACCCGATGCTGTACAACTCATCTCACACGGTTTGGGCCAATCGTCGGACCATGAACTCATCGAGGAAATTCAGACTCTGGTCGAACCTTGGCTTGAGCAGCGATTTACCAGCTGTTATGGGCACTCTCTCAGGCGCAGGCGTCGAAAGATACATCTTTGCCCGCGTTCGGTGCGCAGCGCGAAATAGCTACACGATTTCATTAGTACTCTGCGAACTACATTAAGACAACATTGCAGACCTTACCTTTAGCTGCTTTAGTATCCCCTCGAAGTTCCGCATCATCTCTACTTCATCCTCATCATGCACCTTCTCGCTCAGTGTCCTTCGGAATGAATGCTTCCTCAACGACTCACACAGTTTCCTCTGCCTCTTCGGCGCACTCCTCTGTTGGTCGATTGGAGCCAGATACTGTTCAATGCCCAGAAAAGCATCCAACGCTTGGAACAGCAGCACCTGATTTCCGCTCAGTCCATCAACGCTCTTCCACGCGTGGGTTTCCTCGTCATAGTATGTAGTGCCCCAGGCATAGAAGCCCTGGACATGCAACAGCCAAACTGACTGCGATACTATCCCATCGTGAAGGTTGTTGAAGTAGTTGCCCAATACGATCTTCATCTGCAAAGCCATATATGTGATGTGCCGCGCACAGGCCTCTTTTTTCCCCCAGCAAAAGCAATGGTTGCTAGTGCCATGTCATGGTAGATGGGGAGGGCAGATTCTTCGATGTCATAAAATACGCGGGCGAAGGCTTCTTCGCTGGACGTTACTTGCTGTGTCATGCCAGTGTTTATTTTGGATGTGTAGGTTCCGTGAATGTCGAAGTTCAGAACGAGGTTGCTTGCTGGGCAGGTGAGTTAGAAAGGCTGCTAGAATAGCCAGCATTGGAGTGACAAATAGTTATTCCCACTTTGTGACGTACAGCCGAAGTGCTGTTGCATGTAGTCCCATTACTCAGTCAACTCGATCGGTAAATGGACTTCCTTCTCGAGCTGGGCGACCTTGACGACGGGAATGGTTCCCCATCGAAACGCATGTCTGCTCAAAGCGATGTAACAGTAGAAAACATTGTATACATCACGCGGAAAGATGTCCCAACGACCAGCGTCGGCCGCTTGGAGAAGCTGGCAAGCGTGTTAGCTTCTTTCATCGCACACTGTGGTGGTGGCTGCATCCCTTACCTTCTTCAATTTAGCTATGTTTACACCCTCACGAAGTAAACTCTGGAACTGCTGACGATACTCTGCAATTCGTACAGTGTTCAATTGGTCGTCAAGGGAGGGGTTTTCCTGCGGAAGAAGTGATGCGAGTTCTACTTGTATCTCTTGATACGGTCGAAGAGGCACCGGCCAGGATAATGACCTATGATTCGCGTTTGGTGGCCAAGATCCTGCTCCATCTTTTTGAATTAAATCATCCAAGACCTCTGCTACCTCGTGGTACTCAGTCAATTCCCTATCTCCTTAATCCTCAACTTCTTCTTCTTCTTCTTCTTCTTCTTCTTCTTCTTCTTCTTCTTCTTCTTCTTCTTCTTCTTCTTCTTCTTCTTCTTCTTCTTCTTATCTGATGCGGGCTGGTAGTGTAAGCAGGCGAGGAGAGAGCTCACGGGTCCCGTTAAGAGTATTTTTGCGGAGCAAAACAACGTTTTGTCTTGTACAAGTCATAAGCATGGAGTAAGATTGTGACCTTGGAGTTGCGGTAGCTGATGGATGGTCGGAGTAGCACTACAGCGGCGAGGGCACAAATAATGAAAAAGAGACCAAGTAGCTTCATTCATAGTCCACCAAAATAGTTCACAATGGGAAGAACGTTGACTGCGCGATTTTTTGCTGCCACGATACTACAGATCAATATATAGTCGCAAGACAGGCCTTGACCCACTACGATGCCACACCGCATGCTTGAAGGGGGCACCGCATCAAGGAATAGGGCCCGCCCTATTATTACTTTGGGCGAATTTGAGAACGGCACTGGCACAATCAATGATAGGGCAAAGGCGACGGGCTAGTACCATGAAGGATGAGGCAAAGGCGGCGGATTAACCCTATCAATGATGCGGTATAGCTTTGTAGTGTTCTCAGCATAGCGCCAGGTCTAGCGGGACCACAATCTACATCCTAACGAGGAACACTAGCCTATAGAACGGGTGTATTCTGTGTAGTGGCATTTACACGTGTGGTTCGGCACCTGTCCGGAGAAATGCCGCTAAGCCTATACCAATCAAACTCAATCGTGACGCCACCCGCATGTAGCTCTAGCGAGGTGATACTGTACGAGAATACTGTACGAGACCCATGAACACCGCCGCCAGATCCGCGACCTTCGTGAACTCACTGTGCCGAGGTTGAGAGTGCTATATGATGCCACAATCGCAACCGGCTTCGAAGTCTACGTTCTCTTCTTTGTGACCCTTCGACTAATCTCGATGGTCATGCTGGATAACTTTGGCACGCGCGGGTAACATTATCTGACGACCTTCACGCAACCCTGCATATCTTTGTGACTTGATTCTCATGTCTACAACAGTCAATGCTCGTTACTGCTTCAAGAAGTACAAGTCCGCTTCCATCGTATCCAGTCAAAGCACTACCAGTCTTCGTTCGACTAACATACCTCCAAGAGATCCCACAGCATCGTCGTCATGTGTTACTAGATCTTCAAGGAACCTAACGCCCGTCACTGTATTCCTGGTTTCTCAGACGCTCCACTCAAAGGCTACTCAGGCGCGAACTGGACATATCACAATCGGCCGGTTACCAATCAGGCGAGGGCAGAGGACCAATAGTTAGTACGCTTCACCGGAACGATTGAACGGTAATTATGCACCATTGAGAGCACGCAAGCTGTGACCCACTTTCATGGGGCTTTATTAACGGCGGCAGAGAATGTGGCTCTACTGTTTATGGAAGCTCGTCCGGGATCGGGTATAAACTTTGCAACCGGGAATGCTGGACTAAGTGCGCGGATCGTGGAAAAGATAGTGGGGGCGCCAATAGAGAGTATGTTTGGATCCATCATCTAGCCAGTACGGTGCGAAATTTCACAAGGATTGCACATATATTTAAAGCACTTTACTATAATGCCTGGAGTTTGTGAGATCAGTGAATCGTCTTACTTGATTAGACTAGAACGTTCATGGACATGTTTCGGACAGCCTATACTTAATGACCTTCTCGAAGGTGTCCCGTGTTACATTTATAAACGGGAGGATGTGTTTTATCTTTACCGTCAGTGACGTAAATATCGTGACTCGAGAGGTTAGACACGTCCCGACCCATGGATGGTCTGACTCGCATCTATAGCCATTGTCGGAGGCGAGTTCAGGGACGGGAGATGGGCAACCGAGATGTGTGGAGACTATCGGTTTGGGGAACATGCTATGTAATGACAGAATACACGTTCTGAGGACGAGTGGTCACCATCGATTACGTATTTTTCGCCATGGCGTTACGAAGGCGCACATGCGCTCTTGAACCTGCGCAAGAGATTGACTGTGGGCTGGTACGGCGCATGAGGAAGTCATAAACTCGCGACAAATTTGTTCATCCGCCAAAACAGCCAAAGACGGGACATAAAAGTACTTTCCAGGCCGCGTTCGCCTCTCAGATGGGACAATTTTCCGGTGCGCAAGTGCAAGCTCTACGGAAAGTCTTCCTCCGCCATTCCGGTCCCAATCCAGCAATTCCCCCGCTGGATCCTCAGGCGTTTCAACCCCTGACCGTGATCTTCCACCTACAGATCATACGACAGGATCATGGATCATCCTCTGCACGCCCCAGCCAATCAGAAATTTCAAGGCAAATGAGGCCCAGATCTACGCAAAGTAAACGGCAAGGAAAAGTACTTGAGGTTGCACAACAGCAACGGGGTGCAGCTTGCTTGCTCTTCCCCGCATTTCAGCAAAGAAAAACCTTCCTACAAGAGAAGAGCTTTGGTGTGCTCGCATTTTTATGCGCGCGGTGTGATGGCAATGCATCGTCCTGCAAGCGTAGAGTCAAACGTAGTGCGCAATCCTCGTACCGAGTCATGGCACGCGCCCACAGTCCTGGCCAGCGGATGGTGATGCGAGCTTGCATCCGGTTAAAACTGGGTCGCCAGCGACGGCGAACCGTCCAGTGCAAAGGCGCCTGATTTTGGAGCGGGGAACGTTGAGGTTGGTACGGCCACTCAGAAAAGACTTGCCTTTTCAGAAACGGCGGACTCACGCGGGCATTGCGCCATTTGGGACTTTCGCGAAGTTTGATGCGACGACGGGTTATATGTGGGCTGATAATGTGGACGCTTCAAGATGGTAAACGCATGCGCATTTGGCGCTCGGAGCGGGCATGTATTACTGCTGGATAAAATGTTCGCAGCGACAAAGGGAATCGGATAATTACAGCGCCTCGTGAAGGGTATCATCTCGGTTGGTGAATATTCCAAAGCCACTCAATAGCATCTCACGCCTTCAACGCCTTGACACCATAATTTTTTTCCAACCGACAGTTTACTTTTCATTGCGTCGTGAAGAACCATGCCAGTAGTTCAGCTAACGCGCACTTCCTTCGTCATCATGATGCCGCTGTGCGTGACCGGAGGCTGAAGTGGACGAATGCTCTCATCGCTGTCCTTCGCGTGGACCATATCCCAAGCCTCCTTATCGGCAAGTCCGGTGTGTGACGTCGTAACGCGCACATTATACGGATTCCCACCACCAGCTGACGAGGTGCCCCTGCCCGAGAAGCTCTGCAAATTGATGCTCTTATCTGATGCGTCGCCCACGTCCTGGTATCCTAGCGAATTGTGATGTTTGTATGCTGACGCTCGTCCCGTCCCTCTTGATCGACTGGCCGATGTGAGAGCGCGTGCGGTTTCGAGGAACCAGTTGAAAAGCGGCTTGAGCGATGGGAGCGAGGCGGCGATTATGCCAATCGTGAATTCGAGGTAGTTCCAGACGTTGAAGGAGTCGTGAACTGTCCAATCTAGGTCGTCGAGCACGTTCCATTGCAGAACTGCTTTTATGATCGCGGCGGCGCATGCGAACCATCCGAGGGAGAGTACCAAGATCAGCGAGACCTTGGTCCGAATGTTCAGCTGAAGCTGCCAGATGAGAGGGATCGGTATCGTCGCGAATAGGACGTCGGTAACGATGTTGAAAGCTAGATTCGAATGAGTCATTTGTACATCGGCGAGCGTCAGCAAGCACTTACAGCTGTTCATAAGACCCAAATTGCGGAAGATAGTGTTGCTATAGCACTTTGCAGTGCCAGTCCCCAGAGGCGGCGGTCGAAGCGTATAGTTCCAGATTGCCTCAAGAGGAAGGCACTGAAAGATGAGTGACCCGGCGCAGCCGAGTGTCATGAGCACGATGAAACCGACGACTGCGTACAGGAAGCGGCTGTATGGGGTTTTCGACGCGATTCCGGTAAGGCGGAGTAGGAAGAAGGCGATTGAGATCTTCACCAGCGATATCCCAACCATGACGATTATGGAGTGAATGTAGAGAACCTTGGCGAATTGCGAGTATTTCACAGGATCGGCCAAGAGTACGAAGAAGTGTTTCCCTAGGCCGTAGTCACACTCAAGCTTAAAGCAGACGAAGACCGCTGTAGCTGTAATCTAAAGTATACGTTAGCATTGTGTGTGAGCTTCCAGTCAGGCAAGTTTCCTACCATTGCGAAGACCATTATCCAGTCATCGATGCCAAAGACCTTCAGCATGGTAATCCGGACATAGCATCTGAGCATAACAACGAAGAGGGCGATTGCGAAAAAGGAACTCGCAATGGCCATGATCTGTGGAGCGTTGGTGTAGGCGATGTATTCCGGAGTAAGGGGTGGCATGCTTGGAGGTGCCTGCCTCCTCGCGACCTCCTCCAAACCTGGTCTCCACGCTGCAGGCATGGTTGCGGTACTTCGGATCCGGGGTGCGATCGATCTCAAGATCTTGGGAAGGGATTACCGACAGAAAATTTTAGGGCGGAGCCATCTACTTGTAATGAAGATGTGCTGGGAGATGCAGCGGGAGCTGCAGCAGGTGGGTCGAGATTAAAGTTTGAGAAACGAGCATGGCAACGGTAACGTGTAACTTAAAGGCGCGCACCATCAGGGAGGAGGGTAATATCGATATACCCATCGACGTAGTGTGCAGGTCCTGACACAAAACTGGAGTAGCGTCTACTGCAATACGAAGACTAGACCTTCGGTTGTACTCTGGTGGCTTGCATGTCGCGTGAAGGTCTCCCTGCATTTTCCCAGGTCCTTTTTCCTGATAGGCGCATGTGCGCGCTCTCCGCATTCTTGGCTTAGTCCCCTCCCAGCCTAGCTAGCCGGGACAGCTGCTGACTCCCCGTACCAGTAGGAATCAGGGCTCGTCTATCGATTCGACCATGTGAGAACTAGGTAGGGACGAGTATAGGGCCGAAATTAAAGTTCAAACTGGATGATGGAATGTCAATGCTGCTGTTCCGGGCTGCGTCGGAACTGCAGATGGAAGTGACCAGTGGGCGAAAAATTTGGGAAAGTCGGTGGTTACGACATACGTACAACCTCCTGAGTATCTCGCGAACATGCTGTGTGATGATATTCGTGTTCCTGTGCACTTTCTCCACGCTGTGCTCTTGCTTGAAAACCTCATTTGTCGCAACACGAAGATAAGATCGCAACACGAAGATAAGATGAAACTTCGATGTGACGGCGAGAAGACTGAAAGACTGGTTACTTAGTTTCGTGGCCAATATTGCATCGGCAAGCGGCATGATGAGCGGCGTGGCTGAGCCAGTGAGCCATACGGAGGCTGCAATTAGCCTGTAGGATCTAAGTGTCGGCAATTGATGTTCCGATGCGCGCACAAAAGTGGAGGCTTTCCCAAACTGCGTCTATAGCGATGGCGTCGTGCAGATGATGCGCGCGTGATCCTCTGAGGTCTGAGACAATGGGTTTGGTCGTCTTCTTGTCGTGAGCGGAACAGGTGGTCAACGGTGGTGTGGGAAATCGGTCGTGGTCCAGACGGAACGCACCACAACGCTAGCTCTAAGCGACGCGGACCAAGCGGGATAGACCCCACCTCTCCACTTCGTGTCCCGCTGTCAGCTCTATGGCCAAACCTTATCATTCAGGCCCACGGACGAAGTTCTTCAAGGAGAACGAAGCGTGAGCGTTTTTCAGCAGCTCCGCTCAGACGTTTACTTGAACCCAAAACCTACCAGCTCGTCTGCTTGGACCGGCCCGCGAGGCCAAGATCCATGTCTCGTTACCGGAACGCAGTTTAACTGAGCTTGCTCCCGCTCCGTTGGTGCAGTTTGCAGCTTCTAGCTTTGCTCTAGGGCCACCTTCCCACCGGAACTCATCGTTCGTCAGAAATCACATCCTACTGAAGTATGAAGAGCCGCATTGCTCGACTTACTCCCCTCCCTTGGTAAATAGATATAGAGAGAAGAAGCACTGGACGATTTTTGGGCCAATCTCCGCTTCGATTTCTCATGCCATGCACCCCTTCGTTATATTTGGCAGCAAGGAACACAACTCACCAACCAGGCAGCTCGAGGCCCCAGACAGAAGAAATTCGCACTTGCGGCGCAGTCGCCTATTTCTACAGTCAGAGCCACTCACGGCGCGACGCGTCTACATGTCCAGTCGGACCTAGAGGATGTGCTAGGGTGTGACAATGCCCTGATCCACACCCCTCGATGGCCAAGGTCTTTCCAGTTCCTTACTTCGCCATCGTTCTGATCGATCTATTCGATCTGGGAACCATAGGTTCTACCGACTCGCGGATCGCGGTCAGCAAAGGAAATCAGGACAATCAATTTCCTCGATGACACTTGATAACCCAGTCGGCGGTCATCGCTTGTCGGCTCTATCAGTCCGGTAGATGGGGTGCGGGACGATGCCCGTCGCCGCCATCGCCGCCACCCGCACCCTGGGTGCCTAATTTTTAATGTTCCAGAACAACTGATAGCCACAGTGTGAACAGTTCGGGAGACGATATTTTCCGCCTACCACTCTTGTGGCATGACCTCCGCCTCACCCACCCATCTCAGTCGACAGCATACTTTTTGCGGGATGTTACTAACCCTACTGACGCTCTTATGCCCTCCTTCCAATAAAGATCCCGGCATCGGCACTCTACGACCGAGCTCGACAAGGTCTTACCACGCATACGCGCACGCCTCCAAGCTCTCCGAGGGCGCATTTCCAACTATTTGTGGATGCGTTAGGCCGGCGGGGCAGCGCATAGGGGATAAGCTGCTCAAATTCTAACCAAAGATACCTACTTTGTCCAAATCGATCCCATATTTCCGAACTATCGGTATGCGTGGCGTATATGCAAGGCGTCTATGCACACGAGCGACGCACGTGGGAGCCGAGGAAAACGGGTTCACGTCCACTTCGCCGGTGGTGTACAAAAGGCCTCGACATCCCATCTTGCTATTGTATCCAGTATCCGAGGCAAGCGAGCTCCTCCTTCCCGGGAATTTGACCTATACTCCTGGGCCTGATATTGTTGCTATCCCGGTTTCAGCATTTGTGTTTCGTTGTAATTAAGGCACGGGCGCTATTTACGGTTTAGATCGATCTCATCGGTTTATTATCCCTTCGCTTACCGCCTGCGAACCGCCGTTCACTTTAAATCTCACGCCAACATGAAGATCTCAGCCTTCGCGACGGCCGCACTGCTCGGTGGTGTGGTTGCAGCACCGTTTGAGGCGAGGAGTCAGTTGCAGACAGATGCGTTGGTGGCGGATGGCGTTTTGAAATTAGGGCAATATTTGGCCACCCAGCCCAAGCAGAAGTGCACCGCGAAGAATGCCGCGGTACGAAAGGAATGGTGAGTAGAGATCCCATTGCTCCAGCCTACAGTCTAACATCAGAAGGTCTTCTTTGAGCAAGCAAGAGCGGAAAGACTACATCGCAGCCGTCCAGTGTCTATCCAAGAAACCATCCAAAACTCCCTCAGCACTTGCCCCCGGCGCTAAAAACAGATACGACGACTTCGTCGCTACACACATCAACCAGACCCTCAACATCCACGGAACGGGCAACTTTTTGACATGGCACCGCTACTTCACATGGACATATGAACAAGCGCTGAGGAATGAGTGCGGCTACAAAGGCTACCAGCCATACTACAACTGGCCGAAATGGGCCAGTGACCCTGCCAAGTCGCCCATGTTTGATGGTAGTGACACGAGCATGTCCGGAGATGGAGTGTACATTCCGGGTCGGAGCAATACGTGCATTCCGATGCCGGCACTGTGCGGTATCAGTCTACCCCCTGGCAATGGGGGTGGCTGCATCAAGTCTGGACCCTTCAAGGAGTGTGTATTCCCGTAAACCCAGTCGACTACCTACCCTACAATTTGCTAACACGTCACAGCTGGAAGGCTAATCTCGGCCCAGTCGCGCCCGTAATCGCAGACCCGCAACCCAACCCCGAGCCCTACACAGGCCTAGGCTACAACCCGCGGTGTCTCCGCCGCGACATCAGCTCCGCAGCTGCCACCGGCTGGACAAAAGACAGCGACGTCGTCTCCCTTATCAAATCCAACACCAACTTCCTCAACTTCACGACCCGCATGCAAGGCGACTTCGCCAATGGCTTCCTCGGCGTCCACACGGCCGGGCATTTCACCATCGGCGGTGACCCCGGAGGTGATCTTTTCGCGTCCCCTGGGGACCCAGCGTTTTATTTCCATCACGCTATGATCGACCGTGTCTACTGGACGTGGCAGAATCTGGATTTGAAGAACAGGTTGAACGCCATTGGAGCTACGATTACGGTCAACAATGAACCGCCTAGTCGGAATGCGACGCTTGCTGACCGGATTGGAATGGGATATGTGGGTGTGCCGGAGATTAGTATTAAGGAGGCGACTAACACAATGGCGGGGCCTTTCTGTTATATCTACGCATAGATATTGGGGGGTTTCGGCAGCAATAAGCACCTTAGACAGATAGAACTTGTTAGAGCAGTAGTATGATTCAATGTATATACCGACGTATCGTCGACGTTATTGGAAACTTATACAAACTTTCCGATGATCACATGGCTTAAATTAACGACAGCTCCCCGAGCTCGCGAAGCACTACCCTGATATTTGATCTTTCACTTGGTAACGTATTCCTGCGTCAATCGCCGCTGACGATTATACTTGTTCACGATCTTGTCTCTATTGCCGAGAACGCCGTTAGCGTCAAATATATGTTCATCACCGCCGGCATCACGAGAACACTACAGCGCAAAGGCGACGGAAGATGTCTTGCACGCTGACATTGAGCTAAACCGATATGCATTTGTGAAGCACAATATACGCAATGCCCCAGTGGTTACAACCGAACATCCGAACCCTTGGGCATCGAATCGAAGAGCGTGGGCTAAAGTGGCGTGTAAAGAAAAAGTTCAAATGGCTGAGCTAGACGACCGCAATAGTGTAGTTACCCAGGCCGTCGCAATCGATGTAATCATCTTCAGCAATAGACCCCTGATACATCGGTCTCTCTCCCTCAAACTGGTGCTGCCCAAAATGGCCATCTTCCCCACGCGGAAGATTGCGCAAAGTGACTTTCACCAGTCCAACTCTATTGAAGAGGCCTCTTTCCCGGGCTCCAGCGCGGAGCCACGGAGCCAAAACAATGCCGTACTCAGTCTTATCGTCTTGCGACGCAGGCCACTCCCTGACGTTCAACAACGGCAAGAACAACGCCGTTTCCAAGAAAGCCTCGTTCGGTGCAGGAGAAGTAGGGCAAAGGCCCTCTTCATCCACATCAAAGACTTGCTTCCAGTACCACGGATCGACAAAGATGTCTACCCACGCATCTGCTGTAGGCAGGTGCAAGACAAAGTGTTGCGTCGTCAAGATAGAATCAGCGAAACGCTGCATTCTGCAGGCCGGAGGGCGAAACCGCATAAGCGGGCCAGTCAGATGCAACACGCCATCAGAGGACACATGGTATCGCCGGAGGAGCTCCGTCCATACAGGAGTAAACATAGAGCTCTTCTTCTCCCACGAGACTGGTAGACCCGAGGACGCCCACGACCACGAGGGCGCCGAAATGGGATGTCCGAGGTCAATTGGTCGATGTCGAATGTCGTCATTTTGCCACACGAGTTCGTGTGCGAGGTCGTTGCCCCACAGCCCTTGGATATACGGCATGGAAGTAGATTCACCTTGTGTCTTTACAGACAAGGACCGCACCGCTCGTTCAAACTCCGACTTCATGCCTTCGAGCGCGGGAAATCGATCGGTCGGGAATGTGAGACTTCGTCGCGTGTAGCTCTCTATGATCCTTCGCCAGACTTCGTATGGGTTGTCCTGTCGATGGAGTCAGTAGCTATTCCGAGGAAGCCTTGTTCTCAATAAGCGGCAGACAAAGTGTCTGTGACACATTTTGGCATCGCGTATGTTAGATGTGGTAAAGAGACACCATACCTCAGCTGCAACCATCCGGGACATCGATAATTGCATGAACGGGAACGCAAACAAGCGAGACGGCATCTCCGACTCCACACTCCGCGACCCAGTCCACCCGTATGGCCAAGTCTCACTTTTCAGCGCCTGACTACACTCCCAATAGACCTGTCTCGCGCTAAAATGCAAAGACCGTGGCGCCTACTCCAGTCAGATGCTACAAGAACATCCCCATCGTTCAGAACGTACCAGCACTTGTTCTTGCAAGACCCATCCGCGCCGGAAGAGCGGGCCCGAAAACACATCTTCCCAAGGACTGCTGTCGTGAAGCACGAAATACCTGCCCGGATAGGCGTCCCAGTAACTAGGCATGTCCCACGCTACATCCGTCGATATCGGCGTGGGATCATTCTGGCGTTCCTCCCGAAGAAAGCCGTTGAGCCCGCTTTCGAAGCCTGACGCGGTAATATTGCAAACCGCGTTTTGGTACACACTCGCCATCTTGCTCGACTCGGCGCGCCAATCTGACTTTTGATCCTGGATGATACACAGCGAGTCGATCCATATGTACTGGAAGCCGAGCTCGACGGTCACCAGGAAAGCGTCTTGGAAAGCACGCGAGAGCTCTGCGATGGGTATCGAGTCGCGGAACTGCTGATGATTCGTCGTGGTGAGCGTGGTGAACTTCACGTTTCCCCAGCAATGGCTTAGAGACAGATAGTCTGTGTTTGGGGGTAGCGAGACACTCTCGCAAAGGCGGGCGATGAGACAGGATGCTTCGCGTTGCACGGAAACAAGTCGAGTAGGTAGAGGCGCAATAGCTCTTTGTGACGAGCGACAATCCTCATGGTTATGTAGGCAGTCTCGAAGCCACTCCCTTGCCTGTTGCATAGTCTCTTCGGATCGGGTACCGCTTGGGAGACTCGTTCGTATTCCAAGTCTTCTCGTCTCTGTACACATCTCAGTAACACGCTACAAAAGTCCCAATAGCATAGACCCAAGGGCGCAAAACAACGCATAGCCTCTACTTACTTTCCTCAGAGAAGACGTAAAACTCATCGTACTGCACGACTCCAGATGCGGGAGTGCCAGTCGCCATCATAAGCACAAAGCCGTGGTTATCTTGCCGTGGCAGTTGCGAAACATGGTAATCGCACGAGTAGGAATGCGGCTCAAGTGACGGGTCATCAGGCCGATCAAAACGCGACATGCTCTTGCGTACCTGAGCGCAGATATAGCACGTTGCATCTGCTGCGACGGCAGCTCCTCGAATGCTCACCCCGTCTGGGCTGACATGATTGGTGAAAATGGCGGAACAGCTCGCGCAGAGGCGGTCGCTCATTTGTCGATGCGAGAAGCAGCAAGTTTCAGAAGCCAATGAAAATGTATAGACAAGTCGCAGCGCCCGCCGCTCTGGGTCGGAATGTAGGTAGGTGAAAGTGGTAGAGCGAAGCTGCCGGAGCGAAGCGGGGTACAGCCCGAATTAATTAGGAACCCTATTTTGAACTCCCTTCGGAAAGCCCCTGAATATAACCTCATTCCAAGACAACCAAAGTGAATAAACAAAAGAAAAAGAAAAACACTTCTGATATCATGACCAGTGACCCCTCCGGTCAAACCGAAAAACCTAAGCAAAAGAATACCCACTCCCAACTCTACTTCCAATCCCCACCCCAACACTTGATCCACTCCGTCTCAGCCTCGCAGATAGAGCACCAGCGCCACCAACCCCCTAAGCCGGCGTCGCACTCCTAGTATCCCTCCCCCTCGACAGCAACCCCTTCCTCAGCTTCGGGCTCCCTGGCGCATTACTCCCCGCATCAGCGGGGGTAAAACTACTTCTGACAACCACCACCCCCTTTCCAACCTCCACACTCTTCTCCCCACCAGCCCCTTGATCCTCGATAAAGAACTGCTTCTCGCCGAGTTCCTCGTCGCGTCCAAACTTACTATGATCCTTGACGATGAGCTTGAACGATGAATCCGCCGAGCAGGGAACCTTGAATGTTTCGTTTTCGAACGTAACGTTGCCCGCCGGCGCTTTGATGTGGTCTGTTTTATGCACCTCTTTTGCTTTGGCGCCTTCGAGACGCACGTGGACGCGTATGTTGGTTCCGGCGGGGAAGTCTGACGCGCTGACGATGGAGATATTGGCCGTGCCTGTATCTGCTCCACTGCCGCTACCGCCGATGGCTGAGGCGAAGCTCTGGGCGCCCCAGGACTTGTGCCGGTTGTGGTTGGAGGGTGTGCTTACGCCGTCATGTTCCACCGAGATGGCGGGCACGTCTTCCGACGCCTCGACTGGTGATCCCGCACGATCGAACTCTTCTTCTCCTCGTTTGATGTCGCGGGACTTCCTCCGCTTGAAGCCACGGCCGAGGAACGTTCCTGCACGTACAACACCGCCACCGACAAAGACGGCGCCTTTACCGACACCTTTCACAGGCGCGCCGATGACCTTTCCGGGTACAGCAAATGTCCCAGAGAACGTACTGGAGCCCTGGCGAGCACGCATGACATAGTCAGGCTTGAACAGCATCTTCAACCGGATCGCGCCCGATTTACCATCCAGTCCAAGGGTAACTTCCTGCTTCTGAAACGGCTCCAAGATCTCCAGGTTGATAGTAGCTCTCCCAAGGAAATCGGCCTTGTCTCCGAAATCCCAATCAAAGACCTTGACCTCGAACTCAGCCGCGGTTCGGCTCCGGACAGGTGTTTCAAAGTACTCGTTCCAGGCTGGATGCAAAGTCTTCTTCTGGGTCTTCGTCTTGTACACCTCCTTGTCGTTGAGTATGAACTTGCAGTACGGGTCGGAGAAACCGTTACGGTCGGCCGCTGGCAGATCGGCGGCATCGAGTACCTCGACGCGGAGGGTGCCCATGTTGTTGAACGACTCGCTAGGGTCGAGTTGCATCTTCACGGGTAGGTATTTCAAGCTGACTGTGATCTTGTTGTCGCGGCCGTGGTTGTCTTTGAGTATGAGCTGTGTAGGTGTGTACTAGTATATGTTAGCGTGACTGGGTATGCAACAAGAGCGCCGTGCACTTACCAGGCAGTTCCGCAATGTGTCCAGAGTGTTGCCTGTGAGTTTAGCGATGACATGGTCATCATCACCATCACCCTTGTTGTCAATATGCTCAATGATGCGAAGAGTGATCTTCGAGAAGTCCAACTCGCGGACCATCGTATCGCCCACTGTGACCTGTCAGCAACGTACAGTGAGTGGGACCTTCAAACATACCTTCGTTGAACGTCATGTTCCTGCTCTTGATCTTCGCGCTCGAGTAGCTCGGGAAAACCATGTCGTCCATCAATATGTCGACGTACGCACCCGTCTCCGCAAATTCGCCATCGATGAGCTTGAATACAATAAGGCCGGATTCTGTAGTAGCGTCAGCATACGAACATGGCAGCAAAGAAAAAAGAATATGGAGCGTAATGCTATGTGTTGAAGGTACCAACCCAGCTCGCAATACGCATCCGGATCTTCAGGAGACGCGCGCAGCATACCATATTTCTGGAGATCATCGCCGGTGAGTCGAAGCTTTTCAATCTCCTTCTTCTGAGGGACCGCCTCTTGCTCGCTTTCGTTCTTCTCGAGTTGTTTCTCAAAGTCAAGGTTACTGCTGCTCTGCGAATCGGTCGGCACGAGCGAAGGAATAGTGCCCGCAGTCTCCGTACGAGTGGCGACCTGGGAAGTGGCTGAAGTACTAGAGAGGGTCTTCGAATGTCCTTTGACAGATGCCGTTCTCGATGTCGCGACTGAACCTTTGCGTGATAGTGTATCGGCGTCGCTCTCCTTGTCGTCCTCATCGGGATCCCAGACAGGATACGTCGGGTAAAAGGAGCAGGTGTAATTAAGCGTGCCCTTTTGTTGCGAACCCTTACCATGATGCAGACCTTCGGATCGCACTTCTTTATGCTCGCTGACGACGAATTGGCCGTCCGCATCTTGCTTAACGTAGTCGCCGGCAGACAGCTCAATGTGACCCAGTGATCGATCCTTTCCTAGATGCTCTTCGTCCATGACCTCAAGCGTCAGCTTCTCACGTTGAGTATGGATCGGGACGTAGACAACCTCGTCCCAGTCCGGGTTGAGATTGTTCTTGAATGTCACTGTTCGCCCCTTCTCAACGCCAGAGAGCAAAACACGGACATACGGATCCGACTTGCCCATAGTCTCCAAGTTGCGGAGACTGCGCGCATTTTGAAAGTGTAATCGCATCACACCGATTGGTGTGAGGTAGCCACCTCCAGCCGCCGCGCCCTTGAGAGCTACAGGCTTCCACTCAAGCTTCATCTTGACTCGACCTGACTTGGCGCCATTCAAATGGTACCATTCCTGGCCCTTCGACGTCAGCTCGAGCATGTCGTCCAAGGTAATCTGATAGGTGCCCAGTATCGGATCCGATGCAAGATCGCGATCGTCCTTGATGATGACGCCAAGCTTGGCCTTCTTACGGTCCGTGATCAAAAGCTCCTTGGTTGCATCGGGCCAGATGGGCATGTTGGTCTTCTTCATGGTCTGCGATTTGTGCACTTCGTGGCCGTTCAGCGCCAGATATGCGTATGGACTCATCTGCCCCATCATGCTCTTCGTCCCATCCAGTTCTTTGGCTTGCTCTACGGTGAACTTGGCGATACCGGTTCGGGACTCTGGTGGAGGCTCCTTGGTGCCATCATCCAGGGTCTCTCCTTCCAAAACAGGGAAGAATCGGACGTCGCATTGAAGTAAACCTCTCGGGCGGCCGCTCGACATGACCTCCAAGTGCATGTTCTCATGCTCCGAGTCGGTCTCCAGCTGCTCTAGAGCAAACGTCGCTGTACCGAGCTCCTTGTCCTTGCGGTACTCGTTGTAGTCGTAGAGATTGATCGTCAAGGAGTCCTTGAGAGACGTGACAATAATATTGACAGTCTCGTTCCAGCGAGGATTGGCATTTTCGTGCACAGTCTTTGTGCGACCCAGCTCGTTCCTGTTGTTGATGGCGACGACTGCGTATGGGTCGGGAGTTCCGGAGAATTTGTCGGGATTCTTGAGACCCTGTGCGCCATGGAAGGTAACCTGGAGGACACCGATGGCCTGGTCGATGGGGCTACCTGCAAGCATCTTGGCAATCTCGATGGGGAACACATTCGGATCGTACATCATAGGGCCGAGGACACCGTGGATCATCTCCATGATGAAAGTCTCCAGACCAGGAATGAAGTTGATGTCGAAGCCGAACGTCTCACCGCCGAGAGGCTTGCAGACGTAGTCAATGGTCGGGCGCTCAAGGAAAGACATCTCGACCCTCTCGATATGCGGAAACGGCAGCTGAAGCTTGAACTTGAGGCGCATGAGGCCGGAGAAAGCCATGTCCTCCACAATGACATCGAGACCTTTGCTGACCACACCCTTGCCAATGCGCACCTCGAGCACGATTTTCGGATTGATCTTGTTCTTGATCTGGCGCGAGGTGAGATCAGCAACATCAGTCGGGTTGAAGCTGAACTTCCAGTCCATAAGCACAATGTCATCCTGAGCCTTGGGGTACGTCTTGACGTGCTCCAATCGCGGGGGCTTTGTTCCCAGCACGAACTCTTTCAGGCGCAGGCTGTCGAGAAAGGCCGGCGTAGAGGTGGAGAGAACCTGGTCTACAGAGGCCACAATGGATTTGCACAGAACTGGTGCGTAGATGGGCCAGAACTTGACCAAGAAGCTGTTGATCCACTCCAGCGACTCGGTATCCGTCTCCAGCCTGTTCTTGGCCATCTCGCGATTCAAGTCGTCTCGAGCATTGCGACGCACGCGGCGGATCGAGGTTCGATAGTAGGTCCCGCAGATGGCCATGACGCAGAACAGCCATCCAAGACCGCCGCCCAGCACGGCCACGACCCAGGAGGTCAGACACGCAAATATGATGATGCCCGTGTTGTGGTACCAGTCACCAAAGAACTTGTCTTCCAGCTTACCCTCCAACCACGTCTGGTGGTCGAGCAGAGAGGCTTCCTCCTCCTGGTTCTCCGAGCCAGGCATGCCGAACCGCGGTGCCCATCCCACCCTTGCCCATTCGCTGTCTTCGTCCATTCCCGGCGCGTGGCCGTTCGCCTTGGCGGTTGAGGGAGACTCGGGAGCGTCGAGCGCGCCGGCTTTCGAAGGTGGAGGGAGATCTAGCTTGGGGCCGCCTCCGTTCTGGTCTGAGGCCAGGCCAACAGCACGCGGTTTCCGCTCGTGATGGAATCCAGCAGGGACATGCTACCAGATTGTCAGCCCAAGTCACTCGCACCACACACGCACACACGCAACCCATCTCCACTTACCGCCTTGGCCTGCGCTGCCTTCTGCTCAGGAGTCGCATCCGGATCAAACTTATACGCCGCGCTGCCACCCCTCTGCGCCTCCTCCAGCACCTTGTTCTCGGCCTGGTCCGCAGTCACGCTCGAATTGGGGTCCCGGGCCGCCTCCAAAGCACCCTGCTGCTTCAGCTCCGATGCGCGCGAGAGACTCGCCATGTCCGCGGGTGCAAAGTGCTCGTGTCGTAGAATAATAATACGACTGGATGGAGCTCAGGGTCGGCGGACGGGCGGGCGGAGGTCCGACCTCAACAATGAAATGGGAGCGGGAGTCCAGCCGGGAGAGGGGACAATTGTCGGGGCTCGCCGTCGAGCAGCGCTGCAATGGGTCGGGGGAGTCGCGCAGCAAGGAATTGCAGGCAAGAAGGAGCGGTAGGAGGATGGGCGGCGGGAAGGGCTGCGGTGGTTGCTGGCAGCTGCGGCACAAACCTGCTTGCGGTGATTAGCTTAGCTGGCAAGCTCCCGCGTCGTTCGCCTGGGCTGTACAGTATGTAGCCCAGGCCCTGTGGCCGCCGCCTGTGGCTGCTGGCTAGTAGAACTCACCCCCACAAACTAGCAATGGCTCGAGCTGCGGACGGTGCAGCTCCGGGAGCGGTTCACAAAGGAATGAGGTGGAGATGGACGATGGAGAGAGCGACTGCAGTCATGCTGTGTTGGATGCTGGGGCTCCTGAGCATCACAGCCAGCGCGCGGCCGATGACGAGTGTATTTTCCGTGCCCTGGTTTCCCGCCATCCTGGTCGCCTCGGTGCTTGGATGAAGCTCCGGCCTCCTGTCTGCCCATGCAGCTCCACCGAAGCGTGCGCTTTGCATTGCCCGTCTGCCCAAGGCCTCGACCGAGTGATTGTCTGCCCAACCATGCACTACATACGGCCTTCCCTTCTCCTCTTCTCCTCGTACAAAGCAACGTGTATGGCAATCAACATCAGCATGAATACCAGCGCTTACGTCCCCTCCCAGCGAGCGGCACGCGAACCGATGCCAACCCAGCTGGATCTGACTCCCCCGCCGGCTGAGCCAATCACGCCGGCGACAGACGCCTGCACCACTGTGGCACCACCCACGCGTCTCCACAGGATGCGGATCGAGCGGCCAGGATCTTGTCCCCGCGCCTGTGGCTGTACGGATGTCGTGCCGTGTGCTTTGGATAAGCTCAGCTCCGAAAACGAAGTCTTCTTGGACGCATGCTGTGGGCGATAAAATACCTCGTCCGAGCGCGTGGAACGGCGGCTTCGACCTCGGGACACGGCAGCAGTCCACGTCTTGCGTCTGTGGTAATAACAAAACCATGTAGATCGCAACGCACTGTTCGAAGATCCTCATGGCTGCGAAGTCCACCGCCACACTGCATGTGGACCCCTCTTATTAGCTTACTGCCGTCTCCACTTCCCCAAATTACCACACCATCGTGACAACCAAAGCACATTCAAGTCCATGAAGCATACGCAGGACCAATGACACTATGCAACACAACACATCCGCCGTTACGCCACTCCACCAACTACACAAATCCGAAACCCACAATCTTGCAATCATTCGCTGCCAATGACGAAGGCAGCGCAGCTCAAGGTACACCTGAAGATGAAACACCTCTAGAAAAGCTTTGTAGACTGCACCTTTGTTGTATCGCCAAAGAAAACTATTGCACGGTGGTGACACGCTACCATAGACCTCATAAAACAGACAAAGAACAGTCTCATCCCCATAAGTTCGTCATGTCGTCCCTCATGCCAGCTGAACACGCCCCAACTCCATGCAGCGCTTGCGCTTACTCAGTATACCTTGTCGCCAAAACCAAAACAAAGAAAGACAACCAAAGCAAAGAAAGACAAAATCCAGCAGTTCCTGTTCCAAAACGAAATCGAGCTGAGAAGACGTCAAACATCGCCTCCTCAGCCAGTAACCCTAGGCCCTCAGCCGTACCATACCCCCCGCCACTCCACATCTAGCACCATCATCGCCACATCTGCTCAACAGGATACCGTCTCCCCGCAGCCCCAACCTGCACCACACCAGGCACAGCCACAGGCACATAACGATGCGCACGACTTCCCGCCTCTCTCCCCTCGCGACTCCTCTCTCTGCTCGGCGTCTCCCTCTCATCCCATTCATCCTTGACCCGATCGTGGCTCCTCGTCCTCCCGCTATCACTCCGGTCCTTATCCCTATCTCTGTCACGATCCCTCTCCCGCGGATAATCTTCGCTCCGCCTTCGATGTCTACTCGTCCCACTCAACGGCTCGTACTCCCGCTCCCGCTCACGGACATAAGGAGCATCCATCTCTGGTGATGGTGCTGTATAGCGGACACTCTGGGGGCGGTAGCTTTTATGGGGTGCTGGCATGGCAGGTCTGGGACGCTCGTAGTACTTGGTAGCTTGGAGGTTGGCGGCGGCAACGTGAGTTGCGAAGAGTGGTGATTTCGTAGGGCCGTAGTTTGGACGCAGAACGTCTTCCTTCCTGCCTGGACCAGGGGGGCGAGGGTCGTGTGAATAGCGACGTTCGGAGGGAGGTTCGTCATAATATGGGGGAAAGTACTCTCTGGGTGATGTCGCAGGCTCGTGGGAGCGGCGGTGACGGAGTACGGGCGTGCGACGGCGAGATGGCGGTCGATCTGAATCCGAATCCGAATCTGTCGTGGACAGGGTACTTTCTTTCCTCGGTGGGTGAGGCCGCTTGTGTGATGGATATCGAGGTGCTGGTGGCGGGCCCCAAGCAAGCGGCGTGGCATCTTCATCCGAGTAGTCGTCCTCATCCCGCGTTGGTGTCAGACTCTTTCTCCTGCTGTTGAAAGGGTTTAGCATATGCCTCACACTTTTTGATATGAGCTTGCTTCGGTTTTCGACTCGCTCGTGCTCGTAGGGTCGCTCTCTGGAGTAATGTCTGATGATGGGTGGTCGCGGTCGAGCTTTCCGGTACAGAGGGTCTGAGAAGTACTTCGCAGCCGCGTGCTTCTCGTCTGCCGAACCTTCTGAGATCTCGCTCGAGGTTCGCGGATTAGGCTCATCGACGTTGACTCGTCTGCGGGGCCGTTTCTCCTGACCCACCACGTCCGGCTCCGCCTCTCTTCTTAGTCTGTCGGCCACGCCTTCGTACCACGTTTCCATAGCATCGTCGGGTCGGCTAGGGAGACAATCCTTGGGCAACACCTTGGGAAACATGTCGCCAGTTTTGGGGTCTTTTACGTCAAAGTGGGCAACAGCATTCTGCAGGAAGCCAACATGCTCTTCCGGGCCAAGTAATAGCTGTATCGTTTGCCACGTAACGAAGCCTTTCTTTTTCAGCGCTGGTATGCTCGGACTCGTGTAGCCGTCATCCTCCACCCCAGGCTGCAAGCTATGAAACGCGCCAAGCGAGCGGTATATGAACGATATCGATGAGGGAGGTGTCTCGATAAACAAGACATCGTAGTTTCCGCCTACCGCGCGGTAGAAAGCTGCGAGCTGAGACGGGGTGAGGTCGGACGAGTCGCTGGGCTCAAACGTTATGCTCTACCACGCTCTGAGGTTAGTAGCTGGCCACCGTAGCTGGCGTAGTTGGCCGGCACTCACGATGACCTCTGCGATCCCCAAGAGCAATCTGTCAAAAAGCTCCGTGCCACACTTGTCCGCCTTGATCAGATATCCCCAGTACTCGCACGCTTCTCGATGTGCCGTGTCCACATTGGCCGTCTCTTGCGCCGTCGTGTCACTTGCATCTGAAGCCATGTCGCCCTTCTAAGTCAACATTGATGTTCTGCGGGTTGGGATGTCGAACGCGCTGGTAAGGTGCACGGTGCCGAGAAGTTGCGGTGAGGTTCGGGAATGCGGTCGCAACACGGAAACAGCAGCACGAAGGTACTTGTGGCTGTAGCTATGTTATTGAGAGTCGCCGGTTGTGTTTAGGCATTCAAGCTTGCGCGAGGCGAATGACTGGTCGGCTGCGCCTCCGCAGAGTGCGCTGAGCGGTGCCGAGTGGTATGTTGTTTCGTGGAGTGGCTGGCGGGGCAGTGACTGACATCACTCACAACATCCCTGCCAGCGGGGCGTAGCACATCTATGCCACAATGCGCCAGGTACCACCGTCAGGCAGCAACATCACGCGGAACATCTTTGTAACAGCAGTGCGCAAGGTCAAATGGATCATGTATTACAATTCATATCCGTTGGGTGCAGCCACTGCGCCCGTTTTGTCTAGCTACAACCTTTCCCGTCGTCCATCAATCGTGAATAGCCCCCCCCAACACCCGCAGCAAATGCTAGGATAAATCTACCGAGCCGCAAAAGACCGCAGCTCTAGTGCTCGAGTAACCTCAGAGAACCCTGGACAACCACGTTCTCGAGGATCGACCCGGGCGGGATATCGATGGTCTGGCCCTCGGTAGCAACGATAATGACCGTGCCCTTGAGGGTGACACCGCGACCAAGGTTGACGGGGCCGGTGATAGTAAGATGGTCGAGCTCGACAATCCTGGGGATGGACGGGATGCGAGACTGGAAGCTCGAGACCTTCTTGAAGTCGCTGCCGAGCTTGATCAGAGGAGCGGGGCCGAAGCGGTTGGGGTCGATGACGAGCTGGCCGTGCTGCAGCGTGTACAGATCGGACTTGACGAGCATCAGGTCGGAGCAAGTCTTGACGGGCAAGAAACGCCGCCTCGGCACGTTGACACCGTGTGCGTTCTTGAAGTGGCGGATAGCAGCACCGACCGCAGTCTCGAGCTGGAGCACAGAGACATCGGCCTCGCCCTTCTTGTCTGCCGGGATAGACTTTCCGTTGGGGATAATCTCCATGGCAAGCTCGTTCTGCTCAACAACGCGCTTGACGGCCTTCAAGTCCATCCAGATGTTGTTGGTGTTGAAGTACTTGAACTTCTTGATCGACTTGAACTCGTTGACGTGCTCCTTGGGCACCTGCGCGATTTCGAGCAGGCGGACTGAGCCCTCGTAATCAATGATGGTACCACCCTTGACGTCGGCCTTTGTCTTGTCCGTCAACTCCATGATGTACTCCGAGTTGGAGTCAACCATGTGCTGGAGGATGCGGAGATCGACGACGGCACCCAGGTTGTCGGCGTTGGACAAGAAAAGAATCTCAATGCCGCGGTCGATGAGCTTCTCGAGGATTCCAGAGTTGTACAGCGACTCGAACACGTCACCGTGGCCTGGCGGGTACCAGTTGGCCGTGTCGGCGTCGGCAGACTTGGGCGCTGGGAGCAGCGAGTCCTTTAGAATACGCGGGTACTTGGATTGGTTGAAGGTGAGGATGTCGATGTTGTGGCCCTCGTACTTCTTGATGATGTTGGCGGTGTCGGCGTCGGTGTTGAACGAGTTCATCAGCACGAACGGCACGTTGACATCGTACGTCCGGTTGAGGTACTCGATCTGGCGGACCGACAGGTCCAAGAAGGACATGCCATCACGGACCTCGATGACCGACTTGGGGCCAACGCAACCCATGGAGGTACCCAGACCACCGTTCAGCTTCACCACGGCCAACTTGTTCAGGTATTCGACCGCCTCGGAGTTGGCGAGGTCATCGTAGTTGACGACCTGCTCGGCTTTCGGGGGAGCGATGCGGTTCCAGTCAATGGCATTGCCCTTAGCCTTGTCATTGAGGTATCGTCGGAAGAGGGCGAAGAAGTTGTCCATTTCCGTCTCGAAGCGCTGCCAGCGGTTAGCATCGTTCCGCAAAGGAGGAAATGGGCAATTCTGGCAAATTGCGAGAGGAGCACAGACGAGTGTTTGACCACTCGTACGCAGATCGCTCATGTCTGCCAGAATTGATTCAGGATTGCGGGGGGGGTAGACTTGCCTTCTTCTCGTTGGGGTCCGTCACGGTGTCGGACAGCTTGTTGAGGGCATTTCGCATCTGCGAAGCCGCAACGTTTGTGGACGTGTTCTCGAACGCCTGGTCTGCGGTTAGAGTGATGTCGCCCATGTTCGTAACTCTGAAGTCGAATCTTGATGGGTTTGGGCTGCGGCTGGCTGGCTGGCTGTCGCGGAAACGCAGACAGAGGAGTGCTCCTTGTGAAGCTGCAGGGCTCGGTGGGATGGCACTGGTGCGAAGACTACTCGCAGAAGCTCGCAGCACGCAATTCCGCAGTGAGGGTGGAGGAAGCTGCGTGGCCCATCCGACCCGTTTGAAGAAAGCGAGTACTTGCAGAAGCGGCGAAGCTCCTGCCTCGACTGAGCGCCCGCCGCCTTCGTCGGAGTCCCATGCACAGCTTCTCGCAGCCGTTTGGGCCCAATGGCGGCGCAGCGTGCTCACCACGAAGGCCACAGCCGAAGGGAAAGGGGTGGTAGGCGGAGAGAACAAAAGCAGGAACTTACCACATGTGATTGCGACTTGCCGTGGTGACGCTGGGTGAAGTCGCCGTCGCCTTGGCCGCCTGCCGCGGCCGAGGGCTTCAGGTGTGAGGGGATCGCTTTAGAGGCCATCTTGTGTGTCTTTGGTGTGGGAGGGGAGTAGGCGCTGGGAGAGCAGAGGTGGACAGGAGAGACAGGTCCGGGGAGCGGGTCGGTTACGCTAACGAAGGCAGAGGGCAGAGTGGACAGTCGACCCTGGGTCTGTGCGGCGATGGCGGTGACGTGGGGCAGGTTCTCGGCCTGGCAGCAAGAAGAAGGCGGGATGGCAAAGGATAAATTCTGATGAAGCTGCTCGCCGTGGAGGCCTTGCGTGATTTTTATACGTCGCCCGCTGGCCCTGCCTAGCCCGCAAAGCCCCGAAGCCACCCTCCCTCCGCGGTCAATGGCCGCAAGCAGAGGTGATCTGAGGTTTGGTCGTTATGCAACCCGCGAATCCAACCGCCCCTCACCCCCTCACCAGCCCTGGTTCCTGCGTCGACGGCGGCGTTGGTGGCGATATTCCCATCTGTTTCTGTCCGAGGGAGCAACCAGAGGCCCGTCTCTACGCAGACACGACCGTTGAGCGCAGGCACTCTTCACCAAGTCACGATGCACAATTGTTGTTGGGATCCACGGTGGCGGCCATAGCTCCCTGGCTGCAAAATTTATTAAACCCCCCTCGTCTCCGCGCCGGCATGGCTTGCGCTCCTGCTGCATGTCTAACCCTACCGAGTAAGCCGCTGCCAGGGTTCAGATGGCGGTCTGTCCGTTGGCGACTTGATCGCCCGCTCTATCACGCTATTTGGAGCGACCCGCGAGGATTCGCCCAACAATTGCACCGACTTGCAGTCTGGACGCCGGCTGCAACCCATTTCCACCCTGCAGACGATAACGCTGAGGCCCGTAAAGCTCCTTGGGCTCACTGCCGTGGCGAGGGCCGGCCAAAGAAATCTTCACGCGCCACAGCTGTGGCGTCCACGTGCTCTCCCACGCTGGCGCACGTGGGGGTATAGAGGCCGCGAGGAGCTAAACGACGGCTGCATGTCACCTTGACAACCACGTTGAACGTGCATGGAGGCGGTTGAATTGGTGAATTGGTTTTCGTTGGCTTTTTGCCGCACATTTAACTTCCGATACATCGTGTCATGTTCCATAACCCTTGAGGCTGAGGTGTAGCGAAGTGCAGCCGTGGTGGAAATGATGTTGGCTTGGAGCAGTCGCTTTTTCCCGAAATCGTCCCTACATCCCCGTTCCCGATGTTGAAAACAATAAAAACGCGAGCCCAGCTGGGCGGCATAGAGTATTGGCAGATAACACAGACAGCCACGCAGTAAGAACGAGAAAGCAGCGGCTGAAGCCTCTCCTAGTAACGCCGCGGGAACCATCAAACTTTTACTGGCCGCAGTATTTCGATAGACGGCGCGTCTGCAAAGGGAACAGCGAGTGGTTTGTCGACTCGTAATCTGATATAGCACCCTTCATCTTCCTCTGCCGTGAAAAACTGGTCTCGGAGCTGGCGTACGACCATGGTCGATAGGGACTCCAGCGTCTCAAACGATGAGTTCGATATCGCCTGGCGTTGTCAGCTCGGTTGCCATTCGAGAGATGCAGCACTTACGTCTACAACTATGGCTTCCAATTGGGGGTAGTCGTCTGTCCGAGATGGCCTGATGCATTCGATCCACAGATTGACAATCACCGGTTGCTTCGCCGTTCTTTCGTTCGAATTGACACCGATCAGGCAGGGTATCCGTACATTGCGGAGGTGCAGGACAGTAGATATTTCCAGGTCTTCGCCGACATGCGTCGACGAAAGAGAGAATCCAGCACCATCGCCGAGCATACTGCTCTTCGGGTACATGACATCGATTTCGGTTGCTAGCAGGCCTGTGTCGCCCTTTGTCTCCATGATCTGTTTTAGAACCTCACCAGCAAGGCCTCCGGTAGATTTCCAAGCGGGAAGTTTCTGAACACAGCTTTGAATGTCTTTGCTGAGCTTGCCGTAGTGTACTGTGCTGTGATCAAGCGCATCTGCTTCGGCGGCCGAGTCGAAAGGTCGAGCCAGATGTAGCGTGACGGTGATCAGAGTTCGTTGCTGCTTCCGCCGACCCCACACATCGACTCCAGCGTTCGCCGTTACCTCCAGATTTTGGACGCGGATCTTGTCTGTGATGGGGTACTTTGCCAATCGAGCAGACCAGACGGCCTGTCGAATGTGCACGGGAAGGATCTCTACGGCCATGATGGGGGACAGTGCAAACCAAGGTATGCAACGTCCTTGCAGTATCTTTGTGCTGAGGCTCCAAAATGTGCCTGCAGGTCCTGAGGCTTCGATTGAACGCAAAATGGAGCTGCAAAAAAGGCATATGACGCCCTTCCGCCCTGGCGACAGTCTTTCGCACTTTTCCCAATTAGGGCGCTAGCGGGGCTCCGCCATAGCTCTGCCTATAGAATGAGCTAGAAGCTCCGACGAACATTTATTTACCACACCACCATCTGCCTCCACGCCCAGTATACCGCTTTACCCCATATTCCCCCTCTCACTACATCCAATCATTCATCATGGCCGACGCGCTGAAAGCAGAGGGCAACAAGCTCTTCGCCGAAAAGAAGTTCGAGGAGTCCATGTGAGTTCCCCGCAAACTCCGCCACAGTGCCTGCTAACACCATATAGCGAGAAGTTCTCACAGGCTATCGAGCTCGACCCCTCAAATCATGTGCTATACTCGAACCGATCGGGTGCCTACGCCTCGCTGAAGGACTACACAAAGGCGCTCGAGGACGCGGAGAAGGTGGTGGAGATCAAACCGGACTGGTCAAAAGGCTGGGGACGCAAGGGCACGGCGTTGCATGGTGGTGGTGATCTCGGTATGACACACAGGTATCTAAGGAAGGAGACTTGTGCTAACAGCGCACAGTCAGTGCAACGGACGCTTTCGAGGAAGCTCTCAAGCTCGACGCAAACAATGCGCAAGCGAAGTCCGGCCTCACATCTGTCAGGCGGGCAATCGAGGCAGAAGCCCAAGCCGATGGTGCTGGCGACGACGCATCTGGCGGGCTCGGCGGCCTGTTCAACGACCCGCAGATGATCCAGAAGCTCGCCGCCAACCCAAAGACGGCATCCCTTCTGGCAGACGGCGAGTTCATGAACAAACTTCAGCAGCTGCAAAAAAACCCGAACGATGTGGGCTCGGCCATGCAGGATCCTCGGTTCCTGCAAGTCATGAGCGTGTTGCTGGGTATCGACATGCAGTTTGGCGGAGCTCCAGGAGGTGCTCCGCCGGCCGGTGGTGCGGCCCAGAATGCTGAGGAGGACGTCGACATGCCCGATGCGCGCCCCGCGCCGAAGGAAGAGAAGGCGCCCGAGCCGGAACCCGAGGTCGACGAGGAGTCGGAAGAGGACAAGGCGGCGAAGGAAGCCAAGGCGAAGGCCGACGAGCTGAAGAAGAAGGGCACAGAGTTCTACAAGAAACGCCAGTTTGATGAGGCCATTGAGAACTACACCAAGGCATGGGAAACCCACAAGGACATCACCTACCTCACCAACCTTGGCGCCGCCAAGTTCGAGAAGGGTGACTACGAGGGCACGATCGAGGCTTGCAACCAGGCTGTCGAGTATGGGCGCGAAATCCTCGCTGACTTCAAGATGATCGCGAAGGCGTTCGCCCGCATTGGAACGGCATACGAGAAGCTGGGCGACCTCGGCAACGCTATCCTCTACTATCAGAAGGCACAGACAGAGCACCGTACTCCAGAAGTCCTCGCTAAGCTCCGAGCTGCGGAGAAGAACAAGATCACGAAGGAGAGGGATGCGTACCTCAACCCAGAGGAGGCAGAGAAGGCCCGCGAGCTGGGAAATGCAAAGTTCAAGGAATCGGACTGGCCGGCTGCCGTCGACGCCTACTCAGAGATGATCAAGCGTGCACCAGACGACCCGCGCGGCTACTCTAACCGTGCCGCTTGCTTCATCAAGCTACTCGAGTTCCCCTCTGCGGTGATGGACTGCGACGAAGCTATCAAGCGAGACCCCAAGTTCATCCGAGCTTACTTGCGCAAGGCTCAGGCCTACTTCACCATGAAGGAATACAGCAAGTGTGTTGATGTTTGCACACTGGCCATGGAGCAGGATGAAGGCGGTAAGAACGCTCGCGAGATCCAGGCCCAGGAGCAGAAGGCTCTCCAGGCTCAGTACTCGGCACGCGATGGCGAGACAGAGGAGCAGACTATGGAGCGTATTCAGCGGGATCCCAGTGTACGTCCACAAAATACCCATTCGAGATATTCAGTACTAACAAAACATAGATTGTCACCATTCTGCAAGACCCGGTCATGCAGAGCATCCTGCAGCAGGCGAAGGAGGACCCGGCTGCTCTTCAAGAGCATCTCCGGAACCCTGGCATCAGAGCCAAGATTCAGAAGTTGGTGCACGCGGGTGTGATCAAAATGGGACGATGAACGGTTTGATGGAGAGGTGTGCTCAAGTAACAAAAGTCGACAGAGCACGAGTGAGGATTCGATGCACGATCTAAGTCACGACGAACAGATTTATGTATATTCTTCCAGGCGCAACTGCATAGCGAGTAGGTAGCCGGTTCACACAAATGCTTCACACTTCACGTACACATCCTATTCACACAGTGACTAAATACCACTTATGAAATCCAACAGCCGGAACAACGCCCCATTCTCCACCCTACACCCCTCCCCCTGCCTCTGCGCCCGCCTATACCCCTGATACAACCACAACCGTATCGTCCCTGCATCGACGTCTCGGAAGTTCTGCTGCGATATCATGACGTAGGCTTGGGCGCACAGCGTAGTGCTTTCTGAGGGGAGCGGCGCGGGTCGCGTTTTGCAGGTGGAGCATTCGGGGTCTGCGGAGGGTGGGACAACTGAGGCGGGTGTATCTTCGCAGCAGGGCGGGGGGCCTGCGATGTCGAGGGAGGTGGTGTTGGGGATGGGGCTCGGCAGGCTGGAGAAGGCATAGAAGGTGTCGAGAAAGGTGTCTGGCTGGATGGTGGGCACGTAGAGGGCAAGTCGTTGTGCTGTTGTTGACGCATGTGCTGATGTCCTCCCGTCCCTCGTGTGCAGACTCTCCACACCTTCCATACCCCCATCCAACCGCACGTCCTCATCTTCAACGGCACTGTCCTTCCGTAGCACTACGGCCTCCCCACCCTCATCTCTTCTCTCCTCCGCGTCCTCCCCATGCGGACACGGTAACACGACAACGCCGACATCTCTCTCCCGTCTCAATAAGGCGATCTCCGCCCGCGCCTCTTCTAACTGCTTTTCCGTCTCCGCGAGCTTCTCCTCTAATGTCGTGATATGGTCCTTCCTGCGCGCGCGGTGGCGGCGCTGGTTTTCGCGCACGCGGGTGAGGGTGTGCTCGGCGGATACGCGTTTGCGGCGGGCAGCTTGTGCGGAGGATGTGGACGAGGTGGGGGAGGTGGGCGATGGGAGGGACGAGAGCGAGGGCTGTGGTGATGTGGCCATTGTTTTTCTTGGGGGTTGTTGGGTGGATGCGGAATGAGGGCTTGGGAGCTTGGCTTCGAGGAAGAGAGCGAGAAGGCGGAGGTGTTTTGCGGTGTGATGCGCAGTCGAGACGTGGAGCGTTGGAGGTTTGATAGCGGTGACATATCGATGTCGGGCGGCGGGGTTGCGATATGATTGGTTGGGGTGGGGCATCTCCGTCTCGTCTCGGGGACCTGGCAACATCGTCCGATGTAAATGGTTCTTTCGCTTCAGCTTGAATGTAACTCGTCTACTCGAACTTGGATGCGATATCATTCATGTTGATGACTGTAATGGCACTAATAGACTTGTGTGACACCATGCTCTCCAACGTTGTAGTGCTTTCGATAACGAGGTGGGGCAGCCGCTCGCGCACGAGAGGGTAAAAACTTGAGCTTGTCTTACTTGCCAGCTACGGGCGACCTCGTATTATGATCGAATGATGGGAAATCTTTTAAATGAAGTCAAGATCTTCGCAACAATGACATATCAGCTGCTTAGCCGATGACATACCAGAAGACTACCACTTCGTTCATAAATAAACAGCTCCATCTCCACTCGAAAGGCATCACCTTCCAGCTTTCCTTGCACATCGCCAATAGCCCTAATCCAAATTCAACTAGTCATCTCACCGCATCCACATCATATCAACACGATGGACACCGCCACCATATACAGCGCCGTCACCTCTCGCTATAGCGCTTCCGCCCTCGCCCCCACGAACCCCACCTACAGCAACACCGTCGCCCAGGCATTTGGCTACTCTGCCGAGGATCTCGCTTCCATCCCCACAGAGTCCAATCTCGGACTTAGTTGTGGAAATCCGCTTGCGCTGGCGAACCTGAAGGAGGGAGAGACAGTTGTGGATTTGGGGTGTGGAGCGGGATTCGACTGTTTCCTTGCGGCAAGGAGTGTTGGGGAAAGGGGAACGGTCGTTGGGGTGGATATGAATGAGGTATGCACTCCGCGGGACAACTGAGCGAGGCTGTATGTGCTGATCCAGTAGAACAGAACATGCTCACTAAAGCCCGCCACAACGCCCAGAAGAGCAACATCACGAACGTTACCTTCGTTTCCTCCCGTATAACCACCATCGCGCTCCCTTCCGCTTCCGCTAATGTAATCATATCCAACTGCGTTATCAATCTCGTCCCCGACGCCGAGAAAGCCCTCGTCTTCCAAGAGATCTACCGACTGCTCAAGCCGGGCGGCCGTCTCGCCGTCTCGGATATCCTCCTCAAGAAGGAGATCAGCGCTGAAATGAAGAGCAATATAGCACTGTATGTGGGCTGTGTGGCGGGTGCTAGTAGGAAGGAGGAGTATGAGCGGTGGATGGGGGAGGCGGGATTCGAGGAAGTGATTGTGATGGATGCGGGAAGTGATCTGAATGTTTACGTCAATGCGGATGGGGGAGAAATGACCGCAGTTAGCTGTTGCGGAATGGACGAGAAGATTGAAGCGGAGAAGGGGTGTTGTGGTACGGCAAAGGTGGAGCAGAGCAGCGGACGTGGTGGGGGAGGGGAGGATGGTGGTGTAGTGCAGGATTTGAAAAGCAACTTCAAGGATGTGGATTTGAATGGGTGGGCAGGTAAGTGTCTCATTTTCAGTTCATCGAGCTCGACTGGATTGCTGACTTCTCAGGCTCGTTCAAGATATTCGCTGTTAAGGCGGCGGAGTGACGCATGTACGAGGCTGTACTTCGCATCGAGTCTCAACGTTGGACTGTAGCAATCATGAACACTAATACCAAGCACTCTACATTTTGGAGCTGCCAGAGACGACTCTACGACTTTAGGTACGAAAAGCATGTTCTCGACACAATACGTTTATATAAACTAGATGGCGATGGTGGACCATATCTTTCGCTCCCATCACCAAATTTCATTGCTTACCAGCCAGCTCAATGCCGATCCCATCTACATAATCTTAACCAGGCCTCAGCCCTCATCCGGGAATCCGACCGTACGAAGGTGAGCTGCAACGGATCTGGAATGTGTTATAGCCTAAGAAATTAACGGCTACTTCCTGCATATACCACGCTGCCCATCTGACCCAAGCATTAGATGTGTCTTTTCTTTCGAACCGCAATGGCTGAAGTTTACTCGTTTCCAGTACAACGGCCATCTCATTCATCTCTTGGACGATCGTGTAGCTATCAAGGATGGTCGGTGCAATTTCTTCTTACGGTCCCATCATCCACCCGCTCATCGTCTCATAGACTATAACCAGACTACCTCACCCAATCTACGTTGTATTGGGGATTTGATGCCGGCGGCCAGCCAATCCTGGAACGCATCGATGAGGGCGCAGGATGCGCCACGACCACAGGTTCCTTTTGACCTCCTTCGACGCAGAACCAGATATGAGAGAGATGTAAGAGCTGGTTCTCTCCTTGGTATAATACTCACAGCCTTGTTCCTATTTTCTTTCTGCGACTGAAAAGGTTGCACCGAAATATATTGACACTATTCTCGAAAGGATGTAGAAGTGGGAAGAGTCGCTTCTATTACTCCTTCTCAGCGGTGTCAAAAGACAAGCATGGAAGCTAGGCTATAAATAGTAAGCTGTTTCAAGAAGGACTTCACAGGAAAACTTCGAGGGGGCATGTTGGACATGTCGAAGGAAAAGACGTTGGCTTGAATGTTCGTGAATCTACCTGCCGGCATGCGCCATAACTATACCAGCGTTGTTTCGGCACGATACGAGAATAACGTGAAACCCAATGACTCCTTTCACCTCTCAGGTATTAAATCTTTCCGGAAATTTCATAAGCAAAAGCTGTCGCATTAGTAGGCGGATCAACCGTGATCGTAACCTGTTCATTCCAGCGTCAGTATAATCATCACACTAATTCCACAGAGACACAAGGGTCTACTAACCTTGCCATCTTTGTATGCAGAAGCACGCACGCCCAAATCCACTGGTGCACCAACTTTACCCCCAGGTCCCGCCCAATCAAACTGATACACCCTCACATCCACGGAACCTGCGCCGAAAAACCCTAAGCTAGAAAGTCCGGAGACACTGATATCATAGGCCGCCTTGACGCTGCGTGTACCTGCAATGATCTTTACCACGTTTCCAGACTTGGTGGCGTACACATCGAAGCGATGATCAGAAGACGCAGTAGTAGCTATACGCTCACCCCCCATAGCGGCATAGTACTTGTAAAGCTGCCACTCGCCATTAGCATAATACCCTTTCCCGTCCTTCGTCTGGTTAACAAGATTGGCAAGGGAGTCATGCAATGCCGTTTTGGACCCCCAATTCGCGCGTAGACCGCGCATATTGTGGCGTTCGAGCTGGGCGATGTAGAAGACGGAGCAAGCGGGATTCTGCTCGTTGGTGTACGCATACTCATTTATGTCGATAGGAAGATCGGGAAGCTTGTTCACGGCTTTGAGGGTATTGAAGTCTGGGAGGGTGGCATCGGGTTCGCGGGACCAGTCGCCGATTTGGTGCCAAGCGTAGCGGTCTGGGATGGTCTTGTTGGTGGCGATGGTGCTGAGCCAGGCTTTCCATTTGGTATTGGAAAGGCTGGGGGAGCCGGCCATAGAGGGGCCGCTAATGAGCGTCTCGGGGAGAGCCTTTCTGTTTAGGCGAAAACAGTCAGCTCACTAAGGACAGTAGACTCCGTAGGTGGGAGTGAAGCTTGCCTGAAGTAGTTGTGGGCATGAACATAGTACGCAAGATACTGGTCCCATGTACGTGCCCAGAAGTTACTCTCATCCGGCTCATTCCAGATATCGAGAACGAGACCTTCCAGCATATTATTGGTGCGTATATCATCCGTGAGCTGCTTCAGAAAAGCATCCGTCTTCGTCCAGTCGCCGTTATCGCCGGGAAAGTGCGGAATACTGCTGCCATCTGCGCCCCAGAGATCATGCACGAGAAGGATGAAGTCGCCGTTGTACTTCCGCGTAGTGCGATAGTTGGAGAGGGTTGACTTGAAGCGCGGCAGGTAGCCCTTGTAGCCATCGATCCAGCCACGCGAAGGAGTTTGGGCGCCTCCGGATCGACTGGCTCCAAATTTGATATCGGTTATAAAGTTGGCGGGGATGGAGGTGTCGACATCAGTGCCATTGTCGGGGAAGCCGTAGATCCACCCAGACGCAAGAATCTTCGCTGATCCAGTAGTCTTTGATAGATCGACAGTAGCAACACCTTTTGGTGAGCTTCGAATGCTGGCAGCCTCGAGTGGTGTAAAGCTTGAGAGCAAAAGACTAGCGAAGATGGTTGACTTCATAGTTTCAGAAATGCACGTCGAGCCCAAAGTCGATAAGTAGCCAGGACGGCGACCATTTTCTCTTATGTATGCACATATTCTTAGCATTAGACGACATCGTAGAATTACCCGTCAATGACAGCTTTCGTAAACGGTTGATCTTGAAGTTGCAAAAGTAACCCATGTCGAATGATCGACATGGGTGTTTATTGCGGGGAAATGGTTTCGCTTGCAAAGTGGAGAACTTCCCGGTGGGGGCTCCGGTGGAGAGTGCGAATAACCCCGCCCGACCCTGACACATGCGTCTTTCCCCCGGTGGGGTAACGAAGATCAAGGTGGGCACTGAGATTCCAAAACGTAGATTTTGATGCTCCGTCATAGCCGAAAAGATAGATGATAAATGTCTTTCCATTTAGGGCGACATCTCTTCTGTCGTCGAAATTCATATCGGACCAGCCTCGAACCTCGTCTTCTTACCTGAAGTCAATCAGCAGAGCGAAGGAATAGCCGTACTCTTACCCCCGAATATAACCGAAGCTATGTTATCCAGCGAGGATGACCGTCTGATCTTCGCGTATGACGCAGAACAGCTCTGGATCGAGCCATGGGGCCATAACGCGGTTCGCGTGCGTGCCACCAAGACGAGTTCCATGCCATGCGAAGATTGGGCGTTGTTGGAGCCTCCAAAAACAGCCTCGAACGTGGAAATCGGCGAAGAGTCAGCTACACTGGTCAATGGCGGAATCAAAGTTGTTGTCACTAAGCGCGGCAAGCTGACAATCTGGAATGCCGATGGAAAGCTCTTGCTCGAGGAGTACGCACGCCACCGTCGCGATATCACCGATCCGAAATGCAGTGCACTCGAAGTTGAAGCCCGCGAGTTCAAACCCATCATTGGTGGAGACTATCATCTCACCGCTCGGTTTGAGAGTCTCGATCGCAAAGAGAAGATATACGGGATGGGACAGTACCAACAGCCGTACCTCGACATCAAGGGCAGCCAGCTGGAGCTGGCACATCGTAACTCTCAAGCCAGCGTGCCATTTGCCGTATCCTCGCGCGGCTACGGGTTCTTGTGGAATAATCCATCGATTGGTAATGCGGTATTCGGCAAAAACATCATGAGCTTCGAAGCACTCTCGACCAAAGCTCTCGACTACTGGGTAGTTGCAGGCGATACACCAGCACAAATCGTCGAGACATACGCCGAAGCCACTGGCAAGGTGCCCATGATGCCAGAATACGGTTTGGGGTTTTGGCAATGCAAGCTGCGGTACCAAACCCAGGACGAACTTCTGAAGGTTGCGAGGGAGTACAAGCGCCGGCAGCTCCCAATCGACCTCATTGTGATTGACTTTTTCCACTGGCCGACGCAAGGTGATTGGAGATTTGACGAAACATACTGGCCAGACCCAGGTAAGTCCGAGACTTGTTGACCGGTTATCCCCATGACTTTGGTGGCATGTTCAGTGCTGATCCTTGGCTGCTTAGATGCGATGGTGAAGGAATTACAAGAGATGAAGATTGAGCTCATGGTGTCAATCTGGCCAACGGTGGACAAGCGATCAGAAAATTACGAGGAAATGCTCGAGAAGGGCTACCTCATCCGCACTGAACGGGGCGTTCGTGTTGCCATGACATTCCAAGGAACAACCGTTCATTTCGACCCTACCAATCCGGGGTCGCGACAGTATGTGTGGAACAAGGCCAAGGAGAACTACTACTCCAAGGGTATTAAGACCTTCTGGCTCGACGAGGCCGAGCCTGAGTATCGGGTATACGACTTTGAGAACTACCGATACCACCTCGGGGCGAACGTTGCAATCGGAAACATATTTCCCGTGGAGTATTCGCGAACGTTCTACGAAGGTATGGCCAAAGAAGGGCAGCAGAACATCGTCAATCTTGTTCGTTGTGCCTGGGCAGGTAGTCAAAAGTATGGCGCGCTCGTGTGGAGTGGCGACATTGCGTCTTCATGGTCTAGCCTCCGGGATCAGCTCGCGGCGGGGCTGAACATGGGAATGTGTGGACTCCCCTGGTGGACGACCGATATTGGTGGATTCCATGGAGGAGATCCCAATGACTCGAAGTTCCGCGAGCTGTTTGTGCGATGGTTCCAGTGGGGAGCCTTTTGCCCGGTGATGAGGCTGCACGGCGACCGTGAGCCCCGGCAGCCCAAAGTGGGCGACTCAGGAGGCGCATCATGCCGTAGCGGCGCGGACAACGAGGTGTGGTCGTACGGGCCAGAGGTGTACGAGATTTGCAAAAAGTACATGGGTATCCGCGAGGAGCTTCGTGCATACACACGTAAGCTCATGAAGGAAGCCCACGAGAAGGGGTCGCCGGTGATGAGAACACTCTTCTATGTGTTCCCAGCCGATGCTGCATGCTGGGACGTCGAAGAGGAATACATGTACGGCGACAAGTACCTATGCTGTCCGGTACTTACGGAGGGTAAAACTACGATGGACGTATATTTGCCTCAGATCCCGAGCGGAGGCAGATGGAGGTCATTCTGGAGCGAGGAAACGTGGGACGGAGGTATGACAGTTACGGTCGACTGTCCGTTGGAGCGAATGCCCGTGTTTGAACGCGTGTGATGTCGCGGCACGTTGGAGGCATGTTTGATTCACTAGCGAAGCTTATATAATGAGAAGCCCGGAAGCGATGATTGGTAAATGCCGATCGAGGCCCTGCCCACACATGTGCTTTCCTTCCACACATTCCATAGTCTATAATGCCATGTACAATGCGCCTATTAATGTATGACTTCCCCAAAATCTCTGACACTGTGTTGTAGCATCGGTGGCTCTCTCGCGCGGCGATGACGCCGGGCGTACTAAGCAGCGGTAGAACTGGGTTCCTCGGCTGTTATCATCCTGTTCGTTCGTGGACGGACCCTAGCTTCCCCGTTCACGTGCGCTGCAATGCTGAACGACCGACATGTCTCTGCACACCGTGTGCGACAATCTGGATTGCTTTGTAGGAAGACGAGATAGAAATGGGTCCTTCGCGGACGCAACCCTCCGCAGTCTGTTGCCCCATCTGCAACCAGAGCTTCGGCAGACAAGAACACCTCACCCGACACGTGCGAATACATACACGTGAAAAGCCCTACCAATGCTCTCTCTGCGAGAAGCGCTTCTCGCGCCTGTAGGTCTTCTACCCTCGTCGCAATATAGACAAATTGCTGACCTATCTGCCAACCAACAGGGACGTCCTCAATCGTCACACAGCTTTACACGAAGAGAGCGGCGACAGCATAGTCGCGGCCGCTCCATCACGGGCGTGCAGACAATGCGCCGCCGACCGCATCCGATGTTCTCGTGGCCAGCCCTGCAGAAGGTGCACGGAGCGTATGCTACCCTGCCAATATCCCACGATTACTTCCCAAGGGAGAACGCGTCTTCAAAGCCATTTCGAGGATCAGGACCAGCAAATGCAACACACTGGTGCCGATCAACTTGCAGCTGGCCTTGATACCCACCTGCCACAGATCACTAGCAACAGCAGCGATATTCCGGCACTCACATCTCTTGCACCTCCTCTAGGAAGCTCCTCATGCGACCCCAACGCCACGATGTCGTGGATGGGACCAGTTGGTGGCATCGTCAACTTGTACGATAACAACCAACTCGAACAGTCAGGATTAGGCGTGTCCATCGTCAATTGGATGTCGCCGGAGTATGATTTGACCATCGATTGGGACGCACTATTGTCCGGTTATGCAGTGAACAATAGCATACAGCATGGAATGCAAGTCGATGGCAGCGCGAGTCGTGAAGAAGAGAGCGAAATCCGCATAGCCAGCACTAGCCAGGATCTGCCACGACAATTGCAGACAGGCCCAGACTCTGAAGACATACGATCCCGCAGTGTCGTGGGATCTGCGGTTTCTTCCAACTCCTCCGAGGGTAGATATTACGTCGACGGATCGGGCGCAAGAGCTCCATTTGGAGGAAGATCACACAACCGTGACTCAATTGGGATCATCGCGACGCTGCATGAAGCACAGTCTGGTGAGGCCGCTTCCGCGGAGTCTCCCGAGCTATCAGCCCCGCAATTGATATGTTCAACGGCGGCATATGGTGGCCTGGTCCACATCATAGAAGCTGAACGTCAACGATATCATCACACCGACATTCCACGGCTCCCCTCTCGTTTGCAGATGGAAGTTTACGTGCGCCACTACTTCAACAATTTCCATCCCATCTTTCCCTTTCTGCGCAAGTACTCCTTCGTTGACGATGCACTTACGGAACCGCTCTTGCTCTTAGCTGTCTCCGTGGTGGGCTCCAGGTATACACGGCGTCTGCATGGTAGTGATTCGGGCGAAGAGTTGTTCCGCCTGTTGGACAGCATCCTCCGTCGCCGCAGATACGGTTATGCTTTTGATTGCGGTGATGAAAACGAAGACGCACCATTCATTCCAGACGAACGCGTTCAAGGACATGTTCACCCTAGCCTCCAGATGACACAAACCGGCATTCTCCACGTCATGTGCATGATGCATTCTGGCAAGAAGGCCCTGGTCGAACGTGCGTTTGTCGATCGACATTTTCTTGTGGAAGCCTGTCATTCGTTGGGATTGATATCTCAGAGTCGCGAACACGATGATGGAGCAAGCCCCTCACATCGTCTCAGTCAAGGATATATTGATAGATGGGTCAAGCGCGAGAGCGAGACTCGCACTGGAATGATGATTTGGGTACCACTTTCCTCTCTTCGCCGTAACGCTGTCACTAATTGGCGCAGTTCCTAGACTCAATATTCCTGTACGAATTCGACGCAAAACCTCTAATACAGCTTGATGATATCAAGGCCACTCTTCCATCTCACGATGATGTATGGGAAAGCCCGGATGTGGTCGAGCACGGCAAGAAACAGTTTTCCGACACAACACTTTCAGATGCCATGGAAATCGTTTACATGAAGAAGCGGCTGCCACCTCACCTCGGCGAATTCAGTATCGGGCTTTTGATCAACGCTATATACCGCAATACCATGAATATCATGGCGAGGGAGCAGGTCCGGCTCAATTCGTGGACCCCGACGGCAATGACTCAAGAGCACCCTTCACCATCTTCCGCTCCGAAAGTTGCATCTCCTACCACACTAACATCATCCAGGTGGCGTAACAGTGCCTGTGACTGTCTCGACGTCCTACACTGGCCCGCCAATAGCAAAGTAGCCCAACTCTCGGGATCAGAGCATCATACGATTCTGCACCTTCATCTAGCCCGACTCATTATTTTGACCCCTACTACACATATCCAAACGTTTGCCACAGAATCAGCGCAGGCACTCCAGCACTCTAGCAACCCACATAACAGTAGGAGGTATGCTACGGCACGCCAGCAGGTCCTTCACTGGGTTCTTCGAGATCGGTTCAAGGCCAGACTTTCTATTGTTCACTGCGGCGCGCTATACTGGCATGTGCGGCGATATAGTTGTGACAGTGTACTGGAGCCGCACGCAATCTACATGGCGACTTTGGTGCTTTGGGCGTTCTGTGTGTCGATGGAGATCTCAGAGGTCGTCGAAGCATCCACCCACGAGAACGAAGACGAGCCAGAACCATCTTTCCTTCATTTAGACCGACCTCTAGATGATGAACTGGTTCAAACCTTCGTGCGACTCGGGCACAAGATGTCTGCCTACATCGCGAAAGTCGGCAACATCCATAGCAAGGGCGCACCGGCGAAGATTCTCCGAGAAGGAATTTCGTTGCTTACGCGGGACTCCCACAATGTTTCTCCCGGTGAGGGCGGAGGAGATCCGTCGCTAGCGATCCCCTGCTACACATGGGGTATCGAAGAATCCTTCGTCACGTCGCTACGTGGTCTCCTACATACGACTACGGGGATCGGAACCGCTAATCTGCCATAAAAATTCCGACACAGGATGGCTTCTCGGCGCGGTAGTACTCTACCGCGTTATTGTTTCCAAAGTTTCTCCACCGGAAGAAGAGTCGTCCACTCGGAACGACCATGATTAATACTAGTTCGCACAGCTTCCCTTTAGGGTTCTCATTAAGCTTTTCTCCACCGGAGCATCGCCGCCCGACTAGCAGTACCCCAGCAAATGTACCCCGCAAACGTCTTCGTGGGATTTTCGGTCAGCATCCCCGTCCGGTGGAGATTCATGCCTTAAGATGGTAACGATCGACCATCCCATGTTTCCGACATCTTGGTTCGTTCATATTATGACCAAACTTCTCTCATTTTTTGTTCATTCTTCCTAGCCAACTCAACTCTCACCTCAAATCCTCTTTCTTCCCACCCTCGAACGACGGCATAAATGGCGCTAGATATTGATGAGAAGACTCCCATGGAAGACCACCATCACAAGGAACATCACAACGATGACAAGTTCGGCCAGGCTAGACAAGCGGCTGATGAGGAGCACCGACTGACACTGCTCCAAGCTATCTGCCAACACCCCAACGCTGTTCTATGGTCGGTGCTATTGTCGACTTGCATCATCATGGAGGGCTACGACATTGTTCTGATATCTTCCTTCTTTGCACAGCCAGCGTTCTCCCGCAAATACGGCGAGTATCAACCAAGTACCGACACGTACCAAATCACTGCATCGTGGCAGAACGGTCTCAGCAACGCTGCTAGCGTCGGCACTATAGTCGGCGCTTTCGGAAATGGCTGGATGAGCCACAAATCGGGCTACCGTCCGGTACTGCTCATCTCGCTCGTCTCTATATGCGCCTTCATCTTCGTCTCTTTCTTCTCCCCCAACCTACCGGTCTTGCTCGTTGGCCAGTTTCTGTGCGGCATACCTTGGGGCGTGTTCGCAACAATGGCACCAGCCTACGCCAGCGAGATCTGTCCGATGGCACTCCGAGGATACCTGACTGTGTACGTCAATCTTTGCTGGGCCTTCGGACAACTCATCTCCGCCGGTGTGCAGTCTGCCTTTTCAAATGGGTCGTCGCAATGGTCATATAGAATTCCTTTTGCCATTCAGTGGGTGTGGCCGCTTCCACTCTTCATCATCCTATACTTTGCGCCCGAATCTCCTTGGTACTATGTCCGCAGCGGCAACCTCGATATGGCCGAGAAGATGGTCGTACGGCTGGGCACGCCATCGCAGCGAATTTTCGCCAAGCAAAAGGTGGCTATGATGGTCCACACAAATGAGCTCGAGAAATCGTTCGACGAGGACACGTCCTACCTCCAATGTTTCAAGGGCATCGATCTACGACGCACCGAGATCGCCTGCATGGCTTTCGCTGCTCAACCCTTTTGCGGCTCTTCCATGGCCGGCACACCAACCTACTTCTTTGTTCAGGCTGGACTGCCAACTAGCATTTCGTTCCGCATGTCCATTGGTGGTCTTGGTATGGCTTCGGTCGGAACGATCATATCCTGGTTTCTCATGTCCTACTTCGGCCGTCGCACGCTCTACCTCTGGGGCCTCGGAGGACTAACCGCTATCCTCATGACTACGGGCTTCATCAGTGTCGGCGCCAGCAACTCATCGGCAGGAAACTATGCACAGGCCGGCATGATGCTTGGCTGGCTATTCATTTACTACATGACCGTCGGACCCATCTGCTACGCAATCATCGGCGAAGTGTCTTCGACTCGGCTCCGAAGCAAGAGTGTATGTGTAAGTCGCATTGTCTATTATATTGCGCAAATCATCTGCAATGTCGTCAATCCGTATATGCTGAATCCGACTGCTGGGGACTGGAAAGGCAAGACGGGCTTCTTTTGGGGCGGCTGTTCATTCTTGTTTTTTGTGTGGACTTTCTTTCGGTTGCCGGAGACGAAGGGGAAGACGTTTGAGGAACTCGACATTTTGTTTGCTAATCGGGTTCCGGCGAGGGAGTTCGCGAGATATCAGGTTGATGCATATGCGGACGGGGAAGCTGCCTTGAATAAGGTCCATTGAGATTGATCGCGTCAATCCTGACTTTCATGCTCTTGCTCGACGTTAATATGGCAGAAGATGTGGCTTAATTTCATGGTCATTATCCTCGACGATATTACATTGGTTCCGGAGCTTCACATCATCTTGCTAGCAAGAGTTGGGAGGAAGCTGTATTTCGTGGGTTTCTTAGCGGTCTAGTAGCAGACTGTCAATAAGCATGACGCAAGACAGGGCCAGCCGTCTCCCCCTCATCTGGATCTTTTGCAAACGTACTCCAGCCAATCTCCAAGAGCGAGTAGATATTCGGCAACAAGTACGACAACCCCACAAAAGTGACATCTTTTTCTTCGTCTCTTGAAACCAGCATCACATATCCCTCGCCCGAAGCGTCGAATTCTTCGGCGGGTGGTCCTTCTACTACGGCTTCGATGTGGCATTTCTCCACCATCACACAGGCACGGAATCGTGGGGTACCATCCAGTCATACGTCTCATGAAGTGCCATATAGAAGATGTAGCGGACGGACCGCCAGCAGAAGAATTCGACGCTGAGGGTGAGGGGTGCCTAATACTGGTTTCTAGGGACAAAGAAGAGGATGTCACTTTTGTGGGCTTGTCGTACTTGGTTCCAAGAATTTATGCGCTTTGGACATTGGCTGGAATGCCTTTGCGAATGATCCGAATGAAGGGGAGGTGGCAGGGCCTGTTCAGTCTCATGCAGCCTCATGATCCGAGGAAATAGAGCTATACGGCATAAGCTACTGTCTAAATGGCTTTTTCGGGTATACCGTCAATAGCTTTTTGCCTCAGCACGGATTGGTAACCATCCAAGTTTGTCCCAGCATGTTGATGCCTTTAGGCTCTAACTTGTATGACTGTATAATTTGAGTAGGGAAATGGGGTATGAAGTATAGAGATGCTGCACAATAGATAGGACTCTTCCATTGGAAAACATCGCTTTCGCTAAAATACCACTCTCTGAAGCTAGCCAGTATGTGAGCTCTCTAACCATGGGTCACGAAGTAGCAGTCTTCGAGACTCAGCCGTAAGGGTGTCAGTGTGCGTCGCCACGTAGTAGAGCCTGTGCTGTCTTGCAATCACGACGCATGTATACCTTCAAAGCCGGAGGGTTGACACCGAAACCAAGGCCCCTCGAAAACGTGTTTCGCAGTAAACGTGGTTGACAGGTGCTGTCCCAGACTTCAAAGTAAAAATGGCGATATTGCGGGCTTGAAGCGCATAAACATAGATTCCAGTACATGATAAACCTACGATGTCTTCTTGTGAATAATTAGACGCATGCTGCTATGCTAGACTCCGCGCGACTCAGTCCCCCTCCACCCTGCGAGGGACTGGTACTCTGACACAGCTCTTGTCGACGACTCATACCAGCTGCAAGTACGGGAACTCGGATGTCAGTAGCCAAGGGAATTTGATCTGCCGCATGTGTTCACTCTTGGATTTGCTTGGTAGTCTTCTGGACTTTTGCGCACGGGGCGCGGTGTCAAGCAACGGAATACAACGGAGTGGAGACGGAATTCTCTATGTCGGGTGTTGAGTGACCAATCACAGAGTCTAGCGCTAGCTGTAGGAACGAGCGGGGAAATGCTTGGAGTCGAGACGGAAAACTCGCATGGGACGGACGTCCACAAAAATCAGGATCTCTTTAAAACAACTCGGCAGGGTGGAGCTCCGATACAGTGGCAGTACGAAGATCTTGGGTCGGCCCGTGGCAGTGGTGTTGGTGTTCCTTTGCTTCCGATTTTCCGGTGAGCTTGGCCATGTGGCAGGCAGTGGCAGCGACACAAGCTTCTGTCACCGCAACGCCTGCAGCCACCGGATTTAACGACGAGTTTCGGTAGCCGGAAACAAGAAGAGGAGAAGAAGAAGCTGAAGCCACAGAATGGAGTAGTGATCAGGGCGATTATTGACCGGTACGAGGGCGCGTGATGCTGTGGCGCTAGTTCGTCATGCTGGGGAACTGCGGGGCGCGTTGTGTCCGACCGCAGCAAGCACACCGCAGTCAGGATTGAGTCAGGATTCAAAAACTTCAGCCTCTCGCCTCCCGGGGCCTCTCTCTTCTTCCCAGCATGCCTCTCTGGTTGCTATCTCTCGCGCCGTCATGACAGAACGCCGCTTGCCAGTCAAGCAGCTAGCAATCCTATGTGAGTCCCATCTCGCATGCAGCGAAATATATCTGACAAGCTGTAGCAATATGTCGCTTTGGCGAGCCCATTGCCCTCACGTCCATCTTCCCGTACGTGCCCGAGATGATGGAGTCCTTCGGCGTCCCGGAGAATGACATCGCTCGCTGGGCCGGCTTCACCGCCGCCGTGTTTTCGCTCTGCCAGGCCTTGACAGGCATTCCCTGGGGCGCTGCTTCGGACCGCTACGGACGCAAGCCAATTATACTCATAGGGCTCATAAATACCATGATAACGATGCTGGTCTGGGGCTTTTCGACGAGTTTACCCATGGCCATAACTGCGCGCGCGATGCAGGGTCTGGGTAATGGGAACGTGGGCATCTTGAGGACCACGGTGGCCGAGCTGTGTCCGTGGAAAGAGCTGCAGCCGAGGGCATTCAGTATTATGCCTATAGTGTTCACGATTGCGTCAATATTTGGACCGACGATAGGCGGGGCGCTGGCGAACCCGCTGCACATTGATCCTCGCGCGCCCCGCGGAACGAGATTTTTCGAAAGATTTCCCTATTCCCCCCCGAACTTGGTTGCAGCCGGCTTGTTCGCCATTGGCATCATCACTGGATGGCTATTCTTGAAGGTAGGTGTAGCGCATTCGTTGCACAGTTACCAATTTCTGACGTGACTAGGAATCGTTGGAAGCGAAGAAGCACGAGCGAGATCTCGGCTTGATTATTGGAGCAAAGATCACCGCATGCTTTCGCAGGACGTTCCGTCGCTCGAATGAACACAGGAACAAAGCGAGTGAGCAAGAACCACTACTAGGTCAACATAAACGTCTGGGTGATGAGATCGTTCCAAACGGCAGGGAAAGCATGGCGGCTGTGGCACCTCCTAGGGTGCGAGACGTCCTCAATTTCCAGGTGACCCTGAACATGTTGGTGTACTTCATGCTCGCCTTCTACAGTCTTGCATACGACCAGGTACGTGGAGCGTCTTCCTTGTGTTCCGTATGTGCTGATACTCAAGTAGCTTCTCCCAGTGTTCATGCACCACCGCCCTCAAGCCATAGACCATCCCGATGTCTCTCTTCCCTTCAAATTTGCCGGCGGCTTTGGTATCGATGCTGGCCGTATCGGCGCCATCTTCACTGTCCTCGCAGTGGCATCAACGCTCTCACAATTCCTTCTGTTCCCGCCTCTTGCGCGCTACCTCGGCGTTCTCCAGTGCCTGCGGATATCCTTCATGGTCTTCCCGTTCGTCTACTTTGTCACGCCTTTCATCTCTCTGCTTCCTGACCAACGGTCGAAAGAGATGGCCATGGTTGCTCTGCTGGTATTCCGGGGATTGGGCGGCTGCTTCGCTTTCCCGTGCTCTACCATCATGCTCACGAATAGCGCGTCGTCCTTGCGAGTTCTCGGCACTATCAACGGTCTGGCGACCAGCGTATCTGCCATTGGACGTGCTGTTGGGCCAGCTGCCGGTGGATGGCTCTTCTCCTGGGGCGTGAAACAAGGGTACCTGATCGTACCTTTTTGGACCTTGTCCGCGATAGCCCTCTTAGCTTGGATACCAACGTGGTGGCTTGTCGAAGGGAAAGGCTTTGGCGATGATCCCGATTCGGATGTCGAGAGTGTCGCATCGGCGTCGGCTTCGTCAGATGACGAGCACGAGGAAACAATGGCACCAGAGCGAGAGGACGACGCAGTGTTATCTGAGTCAGAGTACGGCGAGCCGACGGATCTTCTTTCGCGTGCAAGTACACGGTCTAGCCAAGCAGCCGCAAGCGATGACGAGCTTTGGCTAGATGGAGAAGACGCTGGTCCGAGGCATCATAAGAGGAGGGGAACTGGTCCGACCTTGGGCCAAGTGAGGAGTCGCTCGTCTAGTCATCAGCCTCGTCGAAGATCTTCGATACCGGTGGGAATGGGCCAAGGTTTCAGACGACTCAGCTCAAATCTGGGGAGTACGGGGTTCAGTGCTGGTGGTACAAGTTGGGGAGGTACTTAATAGAGGACGTCACGCGGCAAAGCACCAGCGCATTTCATGCGATGGACCTATTGCGCGTTTACCTTCGGATGCACGAGGAATGCCACGGTTCCTGACCTCATTCGACCGGTTGGCATAGAGCGCATGGAGGAGCGACAATTGAGAGACGGCACAGCCTACATCATCTCGCAAAAACGATGCCGTTGCCAGCGAGGTTCTGGGGTGAGTTCTATCTTCATCATGGGGAATTATTCTCAGACCTTCGGTGCTGGCCCTTCTGTGCCAAGCCAATGCTCGGAGGACGACATACAATTCAAATTACACCAATACACTCCCCTCGGGTCATCGCACGTCATCAGGATACCAGAAAACGGCAGCATGCAATTATCACGTGATTTGATGATGCCTCGGCGCTCGTAGAAATACACTAGAAGGTACCATAGTCTTCCTTCAAGGAGCTCACTCCAACAACGGCAGGTGGAAGTACATAGCGCAAGCTTTCTCCGTATCTACTCATCACAAGGAGCTAAACTGGACAAGCACCACGCAAGCTCACAAAGCCGGCCATGGCGCGTTATACGAACCCCAGTTCTTTCGCTGGGCATAGGCTAAACGGGAAGGTGGCATACCAACCTCGTCTTGGCAAACGTTTATCGTACCCCCTCTTGTGAACCCGAGGGTCGAATTGACCCGCTATCCAGGATCTCGTATTGTTTAATTAAAACGTCATGTGCCTACGCATCTTGTGCGGCCGAAGCTTCCTGCAGCTTTCTTCCATCACCGAATTCGTTTGACGGTTGAAGCAATTGATCATGATGGTGGCTTTTCGGACGGCTTTTGTTGGTGCTGGTGTGTTGCTGGCCTCGGTGCAAGCCATGACCGTCGAGTAAGTGTTTATTGTGATGCGCCGAGGGGGATTGCGGGAGCTTGTGGCTGATGCGCGTAGGGAAATGCTTGCTGCGCCGCGACGAAGCACTGCCAACGTCAATCCAAGTGGAGTACGAACAACAGACCAAATGCTTTGCACCGCTCTAACGTCAATAGGAATGGGCTTTGTTCTCATCCGCAAAGTACAATTGGACCGCGCAGAAGACATCTACCACTTGGCAACTCCTGCACGTAACGAGCGGCAACGTCACAGAAGCGCCATTTGACTCTGAGGTCTCCGAGGTTGTATGGCTCGGATCGACCAACACGAGTATTCTGTACATCAATGGGACGAACGAGGAAGTTCCCGGAGGCGTGACACTTTACACAGCCGACATAGGCGAGGAGTCGTTCTCCCCGTACGCATACACCAAATCCAACACTAAACCAACACGCTAAACATATCCAGGACCCTCGTCGCATCACTAAATGCGCCATTCCAGGGTTTGAAGGCTGCCAAGACTGAATCCGGCTCAATCAACTTCGTGGTGAATGCGCTCGCTTACTGGAATAACGGCTCCGCATACAACGAGGAGCTCGTCACAGTCCCGCTGAGCTCGGGCCAAATCTACGATGCAAACTACATCCGCCACTGGGACACCTATCTTACTGAGCAACGCTACGCAGTCTTTGGTGGCTCACTTACTTCTGGGGATGATGGATATAGCCTCGAAGGCGAGCCAAAGAACCTGCTTTGGGGCATCAAGGACTTTCTTACGAAGCCTGAAACTCCGGTACAGCCGTTCGGCGATTCAGGTGATTACGACATCTCGTCTGATGGAAGCACGGTAGCTTTCCTCACCAAGGCTCCGGAACTCCCGAAGGCGAACTACACTGCGAGCTACATCTACGTCGTCCCCATCGACGGTTCTACGGCGCCTGTCGCAGTCAACGGCCCTGGGTCTTCCGGACCGGAGACCGCCCGAGGCGCATCCGCATCTCCTCGATGGTCACCCGACAGCAAAAAGCTCGCTTACGCCCAGCAAGACAGCGTATCCTATGAATCCGACCGCTTCAAGCTCTACGTCGCGACTCTGGACGGCAACAGCACCACCGTCGCCAGCGTAGCCGAAGACTGGGACTCTAGTCCGGCCGTTGGACTATGGAGTCTCGACGGCGACAACCTATGGGTCACATCCGAAATCCACGCCTCCGTCCGCCTGTTCGCCGTTCCTTGCAACGCACCCGCGTCCTTCGTGCCCGCCAACATCACAGGTCCGAACACCACCCTTACCGACTTCGGACTCCTCCCCTCCGGCGACGTCCTCGTCTCCGCAGCCTCCAGCTGGACAAGCCGGATAATTTACACCACTGGCGCCAATTCCACGGTTAACACCCTTTTCAGCGCGCACCTCGTCGATCCGGAACTTTCCACCCTCTCCCCAGACCGTGTCTCGAACTTCTGGTACACAGGCGGCGACGGCGACCTCATCCAATCCTTCATGTACTACCCTTCGAACTTCTCCACTGACGAAATTTACCCGCTACTTATGATTGTGCATGGCGGGCCGCAGAGCAGTCAAGGCGATAGTTGGAGCACAAGGTGGAACTTGCAGCTTTGGGCTGAGCAGGGGTTCGTGGTTGTGGTGCCACAATTTACAGGAACGCCTTCGTATGGACAGGCGTTTGTGGATAAGATTACGAACAATTGGGGTGGGTCGCCGTATAGGGATTTGGAGGCGCTATTTGAGTATGTGGAAGCGAATGTGAGCTTTGTGAATACGGATAGGGCAGTCGCAGCGGGAGCGAGTTTCGGGGCGTTCATGTGAGTTGGCTTTCCAGTTGCGCTATTGCGCGTTTGCTCTCACGGAGGGGTTTGCTGACTTGATGAACTAGGATGAATTGGATTCAGGGACATGCTCTGGGTCGCAAGTTCAAGGCCCTCGTCTCCCATGATGGCAAGATCAATCAGTTCGGCGCTTACGCTACCGACGAGCTGTTCTTCATCCAGCACGACCAAAACGGCACTCTTTGGGACAACCGCGAGAACTACGCTATCTGGGACCCCATGACACACGCGAAGAACTTCTCCACACCGCACTTCATTGCGCACAGTAAGTCTCTTCCCCAGCATATGCCCTCCGCCAACCTAAGACGATGTTTGGGGTGGAACTTGGAGTCTGGAGTCTAAGCTAATCTGTTGGTGTTGCAGATGATCTCGACTACCGCGTTGTTATGGCCGAAGGCTACCAATTCTTCAACGTGCTGCAGAGTCTGGGTGTACCGTCGCGGTTCTTGCATTTCCCGGATGAGGGCCATTGGGTTGTTAACCGCGAGAACAGTCTGGTGTGGCATAAGTATATCTACAACTGGTTGAAGTACTATGCCGGTATTGAGGAGGAGCTGATTCAGGAGGGGGTTATCAAGCAGTGAGGAAAGAAAAATAAGCAGTTTGGAATGAGTAGTCGTGTCCATAGAAACGTGAGGAATGATAATGATTCATCAAGGTGAAACCGCTTCCGTGTCATGAAGATGTAGGTGACTGGTGCTTGAGGCCGGGATACAAAGTGCGTCGTAAATGCAAGATATCGGTTAGTACGCGACACTACGTGCCAACAGACTTTGCACCCCAACCTTTCGGTGCGACGAACACCCATCATGAGCCACTATCCATCATGCGCATGAGCTACGCATGCGCCACTCTTCTTGACTTTCAGGTAAAGAGTATCTTGCCATCTCGTACGCCTCGGCAGTGACGTGCAACCCGCCATTGAGCAGTCTACCTGTCAAAAAAGGGTGTATAGCAATACTCGAAGCTTCGGGGTACCAGGTGAATCCCATTCTCCTTGGCTACCATGTTCATACTTGTCCACGAGAGCTCCTTTGATACACGTGGCTGCTTTGAACCAGCTCTCCACTCCTCGCGGGGCGACTTCATGCAAACAATGTGCCGTGGTTGATACCAGCGTTCGTCCGTCCAAGTTTTTCCCTAATAGAAACGAACAGGGCACAATAGCCCGGCCACATTTCTTTGCTGTTGACTGCAACAGATTCCCAACACCGCCCGACGATAAAGACTACGGACGTATTCAATTTTAATCGTCCACGACGCATCGAGATGTCGACTCCCACCATTCTCGCATCAGGGTCCGATAATCTCGATGTCACAGTGTGAGCTGAAATCGTATAAATGTTAAGTAGAATGTTGCGATCATGCGCCACGTGACATGCGCATCATGCTTCTTTGAGGATGCCTTGCGAACGTTATGCACCGGCTTTGCACGTGCTGAGACTCCCATTATCGTGCGGTCCTGTGCGGATTCCGAAGACGCGATACTCTGCCTTCTCACACATATTCCCCTTTTCGGCAACTCGCATCGTACCTCGGCTCTTTCGCTCATCGACCAACGTTAGCCTCGATGACCGTCCGTCCACACATCAACCAACTGCCCATTGATTACTCCAAGTCACACAACATCTGCCACTCCGCATGTCCTATCTCCTTCACGGCAGCACCGCACACACACTGATGGGCTGGGTGGACCAAGTTCCACGCGCGGGGCGTCTCTACATCGGCGGCCTGTACGCGCTCTACCAAACCGATCTCATCGCCGCAGCAGGCATAACCCACGTCCTCTCTGTAATTGACTACGACGCGCTGCTCCAAGAAAAATTCAGCCACCTGAAACATCTCCACATCCGCGCCGACGACGACCCAAATGTCGATCTGCTGCAATCGTTCGAGGAAGCAGTGCGTTATGTAGACGCGGCTTTGGAGGGCGGAGGCGGCGTCTTTGTGCATTGCGCAATGGGGAAGAGTCGGAGTGCGACGATGGTGGTGGCGTATTTGATGTGGAAGTTTGGGGTTGGGTGGGAGAAAGGGCTCGAGTGGCTCTGCGAGGGGAGGCCGGTGTGTGATCCGAATCCCGGGTTCAAGGAGCAGTTAAGGGTGTGGGAACGTATGTTGAAGATTGATGATGTTGGGGAGAGGAGGAGGGTTTATGAGCGTTGGGAGAGTACCAGGTTCAAGGGGGAGTGGTGGGAGTGGGAGGCGAAGGCCGGTGAGAGGGAGAAGACGTTTGTGAGAGAGGAACGGGGGAATGCGGAAGAGGGAAAGGAGAGAGAGGCTGTGGAGAAGGCGAAGTTGTAATCGAGTGGATCGCACTGGTATCAATCACGTGGAAGCTGCCGCAGCTAAGACGCGGAACGTAGGTAGACATGACGTGAATGGCAGTCAGTTACGTAGCAGGCATCTTGCACGTATCTACAACGACGTATCTAAGTCCTTCTCCCAGGGCGTCCTCGTCGCTGTCACTCGCTTATGTCATCAAAGGAAATGTTGTCGAGCCTCACTTCACTTACGAACCATTCACTCCACGCGCGCAAAAAGACAAAAAAGTTCAGAATAGCAAAAACAGAAACTCCGATGAGGCGATTCGACCTTTTGGTCGCTCGCATCGGATCAAACTGAAAACCCAGGCCTCATCAGAAGGAGCGCAATATAGGTTTTTTTGTATGTTTGAAGCCCAGCTTACAATAGACATGGTGGTTTGGTCTAGGCTATCACACTGCACTTCTGGGACTTTTAGAAGTGTGTGTGCTAGCTGCCTTCCCCGCACATCGTAAGTTAGAGGAATCCATGCGTAATTATAATATATACCGATAGATAAATGCGGGAAGGGTAGGTGGAGGAGAGGGGGAATTTGGAGGTGAGAGATGGTGGTGTCTGTGGGTGTGCGCGCGGGTCTTGGTGAAGTGAAACTGGCTCCGTGCGGGGTATTCGAAGTGAATGCGTGCTGCGAATATCGTAGAACTCGTTGATAGTATGTATCTCGAGATATTGGGATGGAGTATGAGCGTACTCCAAGAGCCCAGGGTATCGTTCCTACTACAACGACCATGAGAACGACCGGGCACCACTTCCCTCATACCAATACTCTCTTACGCTCTGATCTCGGCTCTTGACTCCATTACGTCGAGATCTGTCAAAGCCGGGAATGTCCCACCGACCGCTCATGCTTGAGTATTACCGAACTCCGCCTCAGTCGGTGCGGTCTACGACATCCCTCTCTTACCCTTGACTACCATCCTTTCAACACTTTATCGCTCTCACTTTCCATACTATTAGTGACTGCAATGGCCCAGGATAATCATGGGAGGTGAAATTGCTTTTCCACATGGTTCAGGAGAAAGGATGTATCGTTATCGGCACAAAGGTTCGGCCACGGAGTAGGAACTCGTCGGGATGTGCTGATGTTTGAGCCCATAATCGTCTCAACAGAGCACTTGCAGCGTTCCAAATCAGAACTGGAAGCCAGGATAACGGAATGTGTGGACATAAAGTTCAAAATACGTCGCGGAGAATGATCACCGGAAGAACGGGCAGCTAGTGCGCATAGCAAGACATGCAAAGTAACACTCAGCAGAAGCGATACATACTAAAAAAGAAATAGACCGCATATACCAAGACGTTGCGAAGCTCAAGCCATTTCTCCTTCATCTCAGCAATTAACGAGGCGAAGGCGATGTTGCGCGGCGTTCACAGGGTTACATTCGTTCGGATATAGAGAGAGGCTTTAGGACACGCGTATGTAGAGTATACAGAATGAAAAGCTGGAAAGCTTCAAGAATGGCGCAAATTGAAGTCCAGCGGCGGGTGACGGATGGACACGAAGAGAAGCAGACGTCAGAGAAACGAAGCGGGACTACTCCCCAACCATCCTAGGGCATCTTGCCATTGAACACGTCGAGACCTACCAGAATTCTTCGTTCCTCAAGACTATCCAGAAAGCTCAAGGAAAGGACTATCTGACTTCTGGCCTCACAACACGTGGACGAAACTCGTGAAGGTCAAGATGGGAACATAGTACCGGAGCACCTAGGAGCAAGCAATCTCTACCCAAAATACCAGCTCGCTTCGTTTTGGTCAATGGAGTATCTAATCAACTACACGGAAATAACAAACAGACTAGCTCGTACGTGAAAGCCCAGATGAATCGTACTAAGGAATAAATTTCGATGCAGACCGTTTATGCTCAGTCCGACGGCCCAGCAAATGAACACATAGGGCACGCATATATATCCCTCGCGACCAGTCAAGTAGAAAGCCCCCATACAACATCCCCAATCTCCAAAGCTTCATCTTCGCAACATATCTCACTCCGCCCCACCGCGTAACAATGCATCTCTACGATTGCACCATCCCCTCCGGCAGTGTCTACAACATCCAGCTCCTCCTTGCGCACCTCCACATCCCCTATAAGTCGACCAGCCTCAACATACTCGCCATACCCTCCAAGACTCGCACCGCCGATTGTCTCAAGCTCAACCCCAGCGGCCAAACCCCCTTGCTCGTGCTAGACGACGGCACACCCCTTGCGCAATCGAACGCCATACTCTACTACCTCGCCAAAGAAACGCACTATTTGCCTTCCAACAAATTGGAAAGACACAAGGTCCTCGAAGGGCTCTTCTTTGAGCAAAACAGTATCGAGCCGTATGTTTCCGTGTAAAAGTTCCATATGTATTGGGGCAATTTGTCTACGTTGTCCGAGGGTGTGAAGAAAAGGTTGTTACTGAAGCGGCAGGCGGCACTTGATGATATGGAGCAGCATCTGGAGACGAGAGGCTGATTCGTCGGCGATGCATTTAGTATTACGGATATCGTGCTGTATGCTTGAGTTCATTCTGCCGAGGTCATTGGTTACAGTGTTTGACCAAGGGTGAAGGCATGGTTCTCGAGAGTCCAGGGTGTCGAGGGCCATGTCCCCATCAAGAAAGATCTAACTGGCATATGGCCCTTGTAGACTGCTGTATCCCTTCTAGTACAAGTGAAATCGCTCGCACATAGAATGCGTATAATGTATATGATGATGCGCCAGGCCATTTATCAGTAGCGATGGTTGCGTGCAATGCGCCATCGATTTCTTTCGTCGCATGCAAAAAAGCACGCATCCCAATCCTGCTTGACAAGAGAATTGTATCGCATGGGAGCGGTAGTGTCCGAGAAAACCTCGAATTAAGGCTGCGTCTCCAGGCGGCAGGACTGTATAGCGCGGCTCAGCCCGCTAGTAATGGTCGTCGAAATACAACCTTCACTCCGGTAGGTCTTGATACCTCTCAAAAATTGCCGCAAGTTTCTCTTTTGGCTTTGCTCTTCGTCCACTGTCATATTCTGTACCCATAATTTCTTTCTCCAGCGATCTTTCGGAGCGATCTCTGTCCTCTATATGCCGGACACTATGACCCAAGTAGATGAAGCAGTCTTTCAGCGGACCGAGCCGTAGCACGGCAAGCGCAACCTGCTTATACCAATGCCGAGGTCCATGACGGAGCCACGAACACAGATAAGTTTCTGCTCCCATGTTTAGGACAAATGTGAGGTTCTTGATGTTCATCGCATTCCGCATCATGTCCAGTGTATCAAGGTAGTCAAACCAGGCCGGCGTGTTCGGAAGTAGGTAATCCCTACTAGGGGGCGGATGCAGCCACTCGAGCCATCGTATGTATTGCAGTGCATTGCGCGCCAAGGAAGACAGGTATAGAGAAAGTTCGGTGTGGCGCATGCCTGGTGTACCGTACAGGGGCCAAGATGAGCCGTTCTGCTGAAATTCGACCATAGTCTGGCTTCCAATTGGTGTGACGATAATTCGATTGAGGGAGTAGTAGATGGCAATAGCGTCTTGCCGGACTTCTCGACTAACAGAAAACAGTGCACTCCGTGTCGAGGGGCATGCGCACGTAGTAGAGCGACCAAAATCTTTATGCGAGCAGAAACACCTCGGAGTCGCGGTGGTGGGTCGGCACTCTTGGCAACACAAAAACGGAAGTTGACCAGCTTCCCCTTCTTCGGCTGGGTAATAGGTAGGAACTCCATAGCACGAACATTCGTCGGAAAAGTTGATGTTACAAAAACAAGCAAGTTGTATCCGTGATTTGGGTCTCCATTGAACATCTTTACTGGACACCAAGTCTGTGTAGCCTGGACATATTTTTGGTTAGCATTTGCCGTGTAATGGGAAGACGTGCGAAACATATTACCTAGTATATGCAGACGAAGCTCGGCTGGGAGGTCGAGGTAGCGAAACCCTGCGCCTATCTCATTGGCACCTGAGGTGAGTTTGCGAGTGGCGAACTCGAGGATCGACGTCGCCTCTTCAATCGGTGCAGTGGGTATTTGGAAGGAGGTCCGGGGAGTGAGAGGTGGTGCATCTTCAGTCAATGTGAACCTTCCGGGAATGGTATTATACTCCACTGCTCTAGAAATCTGAGGTCTGACGAAGCTCCATAGGCCACAGTGTTTCAACGTTGGCATCTGGAAGAGAGGCCGTAGGACTTGGTGTAGTATATGAAGGTTGGGAGCGCCAAGGATTAAAAACATGGCCAATTTTCTCGGCCGGACGTGCTTCGCAAGACGCTCAATGACCGCTTCGTAGTCTTCCATGCTGGTGCGCGAGCTCTTTTGGCCCAGGTGGAGCGGCTGGGGAGGCGAATCGTTAACATGGTTCGCATCGAATCGTAGACGCCCTTCTTTCTTGCCAATCTTCATCGTGAGCGAAGTCAAGGCCGCCATTCCATCTACTCCGATCATTTTCACTCTCTTTAATCCATGTGGTGCTTCTTGGCGGACGGTGAAGATGTTATTCGCATAGACGAATGGTACTACTTCGCGCGAGATCCTTTTGGAGACAAACAAGAGACCACGTCCATCTGAACATTCTACACAGCGATCTACGCTCAGCAGCTGAGGTTCCGTCGTCTCGAGTTCCCACTCTTCCTCGTCGAGTTCCCAATACTCTTCTTCGCCAATTGGAGCCGAGTCATCCCTCCGTCGAACGATAGGTAGAGCAGAATGAGCACATCGTAAGCGCACAGCAAAACAGGAATCTGGATACTGCTTGTACGGGTAGACGAGCAGGTTGGAATAGTTCAAATCAATCGTCTGGTCGACGAGTCCAGCGTGCTTGTAGATGAGCTGTCGGATCGAGGGAGGCAAGTCAAGGAGACCGAGCCCAGGCTGAGGAGGGGGTCGAGGAGGAATTTCAAAGAAACTTTCCAGGCGAGACTGTCGCATCACGAACATCGAAGTGTTGAACGATTGAATGGTACACAGGCTGGGGTGGGGTGTTGTACGTGGAACGGGCCTAAGGCTGGAGCTAGTTACGTTCGCCTAGCGTGCTGCCAAGTATCTAAGCGAGTCGCGGCCACGAATTCCCACACGGATTCCAACATCGACGACGACGACAGCACTCCACCACGACGCGAAACTCCCACTTACCACCCGCCTCCTCACCCACCCGCTCATCACCATGGAGAACGAACGCGGCGACCTCGTCGACCGTAAGCCTCCCTGCGCCGCTCCCGTATCCCAGTCTTAGATCGCACAATTGGACCCCTCCAAATTGTCGCAAAGCCCGCAACTGCACGACCTGACCGATGCTAACATTGTCGTCGCAGTCTACGTCCCCCGCAAGTGCAGCGCCACCGGCCGCATCATCAGGGCCAAAGACCACGCCTCCGTCCAGCTCAGCATCGGCAAGGTCGACGAGAACGGCCGCTACACCGGCGAGAACCAGACATATGCCCTGTGCGGCTTCGTGCGCGCAATGGGCGAGTCCGACGACTCGCTGAACAGGCTCAACCAGAAGGACGGCTTCCTCAAGAACGTCTGGAGCGGATCGCGGTAGAGCATGGATACGCAGGGTACGCCGGATACACATCCTGTCCAGAAATTGGGCGGATCTGACCTGAAAGCACAACTGACGCGGAACAGCAATACCGGTTCAGGAATAGGCGAACGAAGATGGGAAATGCATTTCACGGCTATCTGAGGATGTCACTTCCTTGATGACGGCTTTTCACGGTGTCGGTGAGGGAAGGATCGGGTTCTGGAGTCAATACGAATAATCCATCAACTTCGGCCTTATTTGCCTGTTCAAGTAATCGTGGTGGTGGTTCTGCTAGGCTGAATGTGATCTTGCGAAAGATCACAGTTTCGCTGCGACAGCTTTCAGTTCACATTTCAGACCAAGATAAAATCTATAAGCTCACTTCGCCCACAGCGCCCATCCATCCGCTTCGCGTCGATCGTGTTCGAGACTCATTCGGTACTACGTGGACATGCGGTTGCCACGCGCCCGTCTGCTGTAGCCAGCTTTGCCGAGCATACTGTGGTCGACGTATGGCCTGCCTGCACCTGCAGGACTAATTTGCGTTTACTAACCGTATAGAGTCAGACGCCCACCAATGATGCCACACGTTATAATAGTTCTCTAGCCTCTCGACATCACGATATCGGCTCACAATTCCACCCTTTTAACGCCCACCAGACAGAAGGACAACCTTCATTGGGAAACTGGGTTCCGCAGTCATGGATCTTGCTATACGAGCGCGAAGTTTCTGGCGTCGATAACTGGCTGGCACAATCTTTTGGCGGGCCCGACGGGATGAGCCGCTGCCAACTGCGAGCCTTGCTGGAGGATATGCGGTGCTCGTATATGCCTCTACCAGCACCACTCTGTCCAATAAATCAGGACGGTAAGCTCCTCGTCATTCTCCTAACGTTGAAAGTTGCGGGTGACGTGCGAAGCTTTCCGAACCAAAAACGCCAACGTCCTGTCGTGTAACCTCGACGAAAAGTGCTTTTTCAGCCTTACCACTCAAACACTTCAAAGCATCCCTCCATTACGAACGTCGGATCACCACCATCCAGTACCGTAGCACCCAGTATTTCAGCGCAGGCGAGCCCCATGACCTTCACCGTGCATCGACCCATACTCAACAAGAAAAGAAAGGGGCCTCGCGTTCATCTCCAAGCCTCTCATCAATCAAGGAAGTTCGTCCGACCTCAATCTACCCGCAACCCCCGAAGTCACACCCTGCAGACAAAGAAAAATGCCAAGAAGCAGTAAGCGAGGGCGTCAAAGTACCCTGTGTTACATAGCGTAAATGTAGAGAGAGCAGTAAACTGCATGTATGCGCTGTTCTTGCGCCGTCGTCATCTTACCGATCGCTGCTTTGGACTCTGTCCAAGGTGGTAATACAACCAAACTGCCAACCATGTTCCAAACCCCTCAACTGGGATCACAAGGATCGCGGGCTGTTCACCGATGAAGTCCATCTGTCCCACCACCACCACCATCACCACCATCACCAGCTTTCCGCCCAACAATCAAGCCAGACACGTACACACCGATGAGAGACCAGACGTACGCCCCGCTCGCATGTGCCTCAGTAGTATTACCTGCCCGATCAATTCATCTCACCAATCTACCTCCACGCCCAACAAATCTAGCACCGGCACAAAAATAGAACAGCAGAACATGGCATTCAGCCTACCATCTATAGCCACGCCGCATCGTAGCGAAAGAGGGGTACGGCAACCGCAACAACACATGTGCCGTACCGGGCTCGACGGTGCTGTGCATCGGGCCTCGAAACGCCACCCCTGCAGGCCACGCACACCGATCAGAGAACAGCCGAAGAGGCCGCTCGGCCCGAAAGCTACCACCGTACGGATGCCCAAGCTCCGTGTTTTGTTTTCACGGGTATTCATGTGATGATGACGAGACCTTGGAATATTCGATCCACGTAGTCGAATCTGCCGGACGAATGCATGCTGGGTGCCGGCCCCAGAAGTAGCCAAGGAACGCTTGTGGTATGCGACGGGGGTGGTGCAAGGGGGTGCTACGACAGTTATTACTGAGCCTGCATCGTTCGCTTGGAAAAGAGGGTGGTACTTGGGAGGTCGGGGGAAGCTACACATTCGGTACCTTGCCTGACATAAGCCACCTACCTGTGCTGCTGTACATGCGGCCGTCCTAGGTTATCGCCGAGCTCAACGTCTACTCTCCACCACTGCACTGTACCCCCAACTCACACGCTACACCGCACAATCAACATTGCTTTTCCCCCTGCTTTCCTTACCATATCCCTACCTACACGTCAGAATCCTGCCACGTCCCTACGTCTTTGGATGCAAGATAACAGCCCGCACCGCACGCCGTTTCCCTCCCACATCACGCGAGTCGTCCGCCCCAAGCATGGCAAAAAGAAAGGGGCGTCATCCGGTTGTGGAAAGCCGGTGTGTTGGTGGGGGGTTTTAGGTCAGAAGGTGGGGGTTCAGCCCTATGGAGACGAGGACGATGAGATAGGGCACGCCATCCTCGTGGCATACGAACGGATGAAACATTACTATTATACACGTTATAGCAGGACAAGGACAAGTGTCGTGGGCTAGTGCCTCGAACCATGCCCCACGTTTGTCGCAAAGGTTAGTCCCCTCGTTCACATCTCCACATCTCCACCAGAAATCGTCCGAAGCTCGTGCACCCCACGAAAATCATAACATCCGATCACTATACCCCGAGTAACACGTGGCCAAGCGAGCTTGTTACCGAAATCAGCCTCCCGCATCCGGGGAACCAGGCCAGGAAACCCATCGTGCAACCGGCCTTGGCAAGACAAGGCGGTGTGACAATGCACTCGCGGGCAGCTTGATAGAGTAGCTTTCACCTCGGTTCGTCAACGTCCAAGGATCGTATCGTCTGATGCCGCAGCGGATGTAACTACAAAGGTCCGAAGACGTGCGCGTGTCTAGTACTTTGCCGTTTTACCAAAGATTGTGGCTTGCTGGGGAGCGAATGGCGGAGCCGGCGGGTGCGACTGCTGCATCTGATCGTCGTGCGGTTCCACGACTCGGACTCTTCTTTGCTCTTCCTTGCGGCCTTGAGTCAAGGTCGATGACGCTGGTCCAGCATTCTGCGTTGACTCCTGTGCGGTGTCGCCCAGCGTGCCCCGAATCGCGGCCACTGCTTTGCTCTCGTGGACCTTCCAGTCGTCCCCTTTGCGTACTACCTTGGACCGCTCCTTCTCCGCCTTGTGTTCAAGAAATTCTCTGATCTTGTCCTCGCGTCTCTTTCCATGTACGCAGTCACAAAGGCAGCCCTCGGTAGCGCATGCTCCGTCAGATATAGACTGGGCCGCGAACCAGGTTGATAGACAGTTGGTATGACCGCCATGTCCACAAAGTGAACACCAAGTCCACAGTGTCGCCTTCGGGGGAGCGGGCGATTCGGGTACGGATGGAGATGTATCATCGAAACCCTCAGCATCGACGCCAATCGCCGACAAGAGAGAGGAGCGCTTTCGTCTATGATCTCTATCTCTGGTCGTTGAGCGCAGCTTGGCTTTCACTTTCTTCTTTGCAGTGACGGGCTCAAATGCCGGGTAGCGCCCCCAGCAAACGGCACATGGAGCCTGGGCGCGTTTACATGACTCGCAGCGCATTTTATCCTTGGGGTTATTGATGGGAGACTTGCAGCTGAGACATAGCAGGCCGACTTGCGTGTCCTTCAAGGCTTGTTCGTAGACGGCCGGATAGGTGGGATAAGCGAGCCGCCGAAGGGATGCGGCGGAGTTGTAGAGGGAGAGACTATGCAACTGCGCATGGTAAGTCTGGAGAATAGCTTCCGCCTGGTAAGGATTAATGCCCGTTGATATGAGTTGAGTGAGCTGAGTAGAGAGTATTGCACGAGCTTGTGTTGGCGAAAGCCCAAGCGCAGTGAATGTGTCCGCAAATGCGGTAAGAACCTCTGCAATGTCAATGTCGGAAGGCGCAGAAAGAGATTGCGTCTGTGGCAGCAGGGGCGCAAGAAGAAGTATCAGGAGTGACGACGTCTGCGCATCGGATAAGGAGCCGGCGTAGAACGCAAGGATGTTTTTGAGTAAGCCGATAACGGCGAAAACCGAATTTCCCTCTGCATCTACATGCATAGCCTGGAAGTCTGACAGCAGTAGCGAATCTTGGGCTGATGGATCAAGCGCCGGAGGAGCGCTCTCCGTTGCATGCGGCAGATGCGGAGGTGGCTTTTGGGCTTGCGGAGATTTGGCTTGCTCAAAACCATCGGGAACGATGGTACCACTGGCTTCCATGTCATGGCTGTAGTCCGCCAGAGACGAGACTGACATGCCACCACCGCTACTGGTGTATGCTTCTGACTCGGAACTGTCATGGCGTAGTAATTGGTTGTTCCGATGCAGCGTCTCCATAACCTGAACCGCCTTTTCTGTGCTGCTGAATTCTACCGAATGCTCTGTCTCGCTGCGGCCCGAACCTTGCTGACTGCCTTGATCCGAATCGGTCGCCGTGCCGTTTAGACCCTTGCCAATAGGAATAGTGGTGGGTGAGATCTGTACACTTTTACCCAACCCATCAGCTTGCTCAGCCCCGGCGGCCAAGCCATGTCTTGGCTTACCAAAACTAGAATCACCAGGCTGATGTTGCCATTTCTCTGGTATGGACTCCATCGTTCGAGACTTGGCACTGGCCAGTGAGCTAGGCATAGAGTTCCCGCGCTGCGAATCGGTCGATGCGGAAAACATGGCGAAGCTCTCGTCGGAGTCATGTCGATCTAGTCGAAGCGGTATCTGGATATTGATCCCTTGAGCATCAGTGGGTTCTAGACTAAGGGGTATCCGCGGAGGTGCTCGCCAACTGCCGACCATGGCTCGGCGATCATCAAGGTCATCTGCAGATTTGTACCATTGGGGGCCATGGAAGCTAGGCCGATCTGATGCATGAGATCGGTTCGCACTCTCTGGCACAAGGAGACCGGCTTTCTCCGAATGTGGACCAGCCACTGCTGGCGGCAACGTGATCGCCTCGGCATGGTCAGGGTCAGGTAGGGGGTGTGTATGTACATCGCTGGCTGAAGTTGTCGACGCCTTGAATGGGCGTGCGAGCGGCGTGGCTAGGTTCGAAGAGCTCTCGATGGTGGCAAAGGAATGACCTGCTTGGTGGGAATCAGTAGCCCCAACCAGAGCACGTAACGCGGGGTTAGGCGGGCCAGGGCTGGCCGATCGGTTGGGCCCCGATGATTCTTTTGCGGGAGTATCTCGATTGGTACTTTGGAGAGCCACCAGACCACTTTCAGTTGGTTTCATTTGTGCAATGAGCCGCCTGTCATGTGCCTCTGAATGTACCAAAGATAGCCGTTGCGGTACGTTGGATGACGCTACTGTCGTGGGTTTATACTTGTGTCGACGCCGACTTCTGTGCAACTCGGCGCGACGCCTCGTGGCGGCTGCAATCGACTCGCCAACAATTTTCCAGGTCTCTGCCAGCCGGTAGAACGATGCTCTTTGTGCATACTCGGCATTTTGCTGGAAGACATGGTGCAGATCGTGGTAGGACTGCAGAGTCGGCGGGTCTGGCAAGGGAATGGCCTTGTATTTTTGCGCTAGATACGCAAAGATCTGGACGTTAGGTGCGCCAGGCAGTGCGCCCCAAAGCGCAAGCTGATTCGGCTTAAAGGCCTCATTGTGTATGACCATGGAATCGGTGAGAAACATGACCTTGGGTGCGGTGTCTGACGGGGGAGTGCTGACGAATGATCTAGCCGACCTGTTGCTCGCGGTACGGCCGTGGTGCCTCTTGAGCGATGAGCTCAGAAAGCTGTCGTCTAGGCTGTCGTCGGCCGAGCTGCGTAGACTACCCTTTTCTGGACTGTTGCGTTTCTCACGTGCATCGGTCAAATACGTGTGCTCGGAATACGCTAGTCCTGCAGAGCGGCGGCGACGAGGTCGCTTCTGGGCAAAGGCGCTAATCTCACCGCTTGGCGATACTGCAAGTGCCTGCAGATTGCGGCGATCTACAACCTTGGGTGCGTGGTGGACGTCGTTTTGCTGAAAGACACCTTCTCGCCCAACGGTCCAGAGCGTGTCACGCGAGTGCCAAAGCATGTCCGAAGGGGCGCTAGCGAACTTGTTGATCTCCCGAAAGGGCAAGTACGGACGTCGGAAATCCCATACGTGGATCACGGGATGGTCGCGGTCGTACGACGTCGCCACCTGGGTGCACTGGTACGCCCCTCTTTCCGAATGCTCGTGGGACCAGTATGGCGGTCGCCACCGGGCCCTGTAGACGGGATACGGGGTAGTTAGTACGTAGACGGGTTTCTGGCGTCTGCCGTCGACGGAAAAGTCCCAAACCTTGACGGTGCGGTCCACGCCAGCACTGAGGAGATGCTTGCCATCTGGGTGCCAGTCGATGGACGTGCATGTGCGCTGGTCGTGCGCAGTGATCTTTTGCTTGGGAGCTTTGTTGTAGCGGAAGTCCCAGCGCTGTATGGTGCCGTTGTCAGTACCAAAGGCGAAGTCTACCGCATCTGTCGGCGACCATTGGACGTCGTAAATGGCGCCGTTCATGCCGGCATACTGGTCTCTGCTGTTGCACGTCATAATGTCCTTTTTCATGTCTCTCAGGTCCCACAGGCGCACCGTCGTGTCATGGCTTGCAGACAGCAGCAGGTGGCCCTGATGGGGATTGAAGGCCAGCTTGTGTACCTGGCGGGTGTGCTCGTGCAACCGGGCCAGCTCCACGCCGGCGCGGTTGAGGTCATACAGGATGACTTTGCCGTTGGCAGCAGCGGTCGCGATGTGCGTGCTGAACTGGCCATGGGACCACTTTACGTCCTGGATGCCGAGGCCATCGCGCTGGCGTGCATGTGAGTGGTCGGCGTAATTGATGACGGCAGCACGCAGGTTGGTCTCTTCGACAATACGGGCGTCCTGTACGCGGACGGTCTTGAGCATCTCCTTGCCGGCGAGAACAGCATGGGTGCGGTCGCGGTTGATGTCTAGGGCCGAGATGTCGAGCCCCGTCTTGTGGCTCGCATCTTGGGAGAAGCCGGTCCGGATGCTGCAGGACTCAGCACAGGAGCGGACACGAGAGGCAGAGACAGCGCAGAGGATGCAGCGAGGCCCAAGGCGGGCAGCTCAGCCAGCAGCCAGCAGCCAGCAGACGCAGAGTCATGAGGGCGCTTCGCCTTGAGTGGTGGGTGCATGATTAGGATGATGATAGTGATGATGGTACAGACGGGGGCACAGACAGGCACTCCTTCATATAGACGAATGACGGCACTTACCCTGGGAGCTTCGGCACTAGCGGATTCGGGCGACCGCCATCGGGACGATTCGTCTGCGCACTTGGCGGACGCGACCCGTAGGCGGCCGTCGCGTTGACGACGCGCGAGAAAAAGGAGCGCGACGGGGGCAGCGGCGGCGGCGGAGGGATGGCGGGCGCGGCGACTGACGACATGCGGCGCGCGGGGTCTGCCATGTCTCTGTGGGTCGGGGCCTGGGTCTGTCTCTGACGGTCTCTCTGTGTCGGTCGCTGTCTGTGTCGGTCGCTGTCTCCGTCTCCGTCTCCGTCTCCAGCTCCAGCTCCAGCTCCAGCTCTTTCTGGGCAGTGGCCAGCAATCGCTCTCTCGCGCTCTCTCGGTGCGCCCTCGGTTGCGCGGGCGGGCGGTTTGGGACGCAGTGCAGTGCCGTGCCGTGCAGTGCAATTGCGGTGAGCAGACGGTCCTGCGGGCGCGCCCTCACTGGATCCAGCAAGCCGGCGGCAGTCGTCCCGAGTGACGCTGCGGCGGGCCCAGCAACTCGGACGGGCTGCTGCGTGGTGATAGTATGCAGCCGCGGTGCAGCGGTGATGCAGCCGTGAGTTGTCCAGAATGTCGAGCAGAATGTCCAGACTCCAGAATACGCAGGCCAGCGTGGAGCCAGGGCGAGCCAGGGCCAGCCAGGCCTGCCAGGGCCTGCACAGACGCACGCAGGGGGGCGGCTGCATGCCAAGCCCCTCTAAGGCGACCTAGAGCGCCACCAGTGCAGGCGTGCAGGTGAACGGCCGAAACTGCTTTGCTTGACTGACTTCAACACCATGCCACTACGGCCGCCGCGCTGTTTCCTCCCGTAACCCTTCCTCACTCCTCCCTCCTCCCTCTCCTCCTCCGCCTCGTCCCCCCCCCCCCCCCTCCCTCGGCCCCTCCCGTCTCCCACACCACCCTCCCGCCGGCCCCGTCTCTCCTCGTCTGCTGCTGGTGAGCCTGTCCGGGTTCGCCTTGCAGTGGAGAGCCGCGCTGCGTCATGGCCCAGCACCCCTTCACGCCGGACGGTGCCTCCGCCAACGACGATGCACGCTGGGAGCACGCCGTCACCCTCCGCCGCATTGTTACCGTAGTGCAATATGCCTATCCCATCCTTCTGCTCGTCTTCTTCCTCGCCGCCTTCACGGCCCGCAGCATCCTTTCGTCTAATAGTAATTCTAATATCACCAAACCCACCACCACCGGGCCCGGAGGCAAACCGCTGCCCGCGACTGACCCCACACGCAACTTTGTCAAGAAGACGGTCCACGACGATGTCACGCATTCGCAGAAGCTGTTGTTCAACTGGCTGTCCGCCCTCGCCGCCGTCACCTTTGTTGGCAGCGCCGTGGTCATGATAGCCCACGCCCTCATCTACCGCGCAGAGCAGTGGTGGTCCGGCAAGCAGGTCGTGGTAGGTTCAGCCGTCCGGTAGTGGGGATGTCTGTGCTCATTCGTGCCCTCCAGATCTACATTGTCGGCTCCTTCTTCGTCTACTGCCTGTTCCTCATCTCGCTGCTCGACTCCAAGCCCTCGCCTACGGCCGCCCACCTCGCCATATGGATCCTCGCCGCCGCTCTCGAGATCGCCCTCGTGGCCATGTCCATCGCCATTTACACGCACGCACATAAGCAGCCCGCCCTGCACGCACCGAAAGAGCGCATGAGCTTCGGCATGACCAGCTGGGAGGCCGGCGAGATCGCAGTCCAATTCCTACGCATCGTCGTTCTGCTGGCCTTGATTGGCTTCTACCTCATCTTCGTTACGCTGCCCCGAAGGGCCCAATCGGGCGAAAGCGCTAACGTCAGCGAGACTACGTCGCTTCTTGGTGGCGCGGAGCGCGAGAGCAGCGCAGAAAATGGTCACGCGAACGGCTCATATGGCACGACCCATCCCGTTGGTGGCAAACACCAACACACCGAGGGCGCGCCGCCGGCTTGGAGCAGGCCCACGGGAGCTCCGTCCCGCAGCTGGTGGGAGTACCTCAAGGGCTACCGTGTCTTCTTTCCGTACCTGTGGCCCTCGAAAAACCGCCGCTTGCAATTCATAGTGGTCATCTGCTTTCTGATTGTGCTCGCCCAGCGCGTGGTCAATCTGCTAGTCCCGAACCAGGTCGGAAAGATCGTCAACGAACTCGCCGACGAAAAGGGCGGAAACCCGTGGAGAGCCATCATCATCTTCATTTTCTTTCGATTCATCCAAGGCAATAACGGATTGCTTGGTGCCATCCGATCGTCGCTCTGGATCCCTGTGGGGCAGTACTCGTATCGAGAATTATCCGTCGCGGCTTTTGAGCACGTGCACAGCCTCAGCCTCGATTTCCACCTCGGCAAGAAGACCGGCGAAGTCTTGTCAGCACTTGGCAAAGGCAGTTCCATCAACACCTTTCTGGAGCAGGTGACCTTTCAGGTCGTCCCCATGCTAGTCGATCTTGCCGTCGCCATCGGCTACTTCTTGGTCGAGTTCGATGCTTACTACGCGCTTGTTATTTCCGTCGTTACGTTCTGGTACATCTATCTGACGATCCGCATGGCCCAATGGCGAGCTGAAATACGCCGAGAAATGGTCAATGCCGACCGAGAAGAAGATGCAGTCAAGTAAGTTCCGGTTCGCCCAATCTCCGAACTAGCTGACCTCTGCAGGAATGACTCCATGGTCTCGTATGAGACGGTCAAGTATTTCAACGCCGAAGCTTATGAGTTCAACCGTTATCGCAACGCCGTCAACAAGTACCAGATCGCAGAGTACCAGGTCTTGTTTTCACTGAACCTCATGAACGTTACGCAGAACATGGTCTTCATGCTGGGTCTGCTTGTCACTTGCTTCATTGCAGCATACCAGGTTACCGCAGGCGAGCAAGACGTCGGCAAATTCGTGGTGCTCGTGACATACATGGGCCAGCTACAGAGCCCGCTCAACTTCTTCGGCACCTTTTATCGCATGATTCAGTCTGCTATGATCAATTCTGAGCGCATGCTCGAACTGTTCAAGGAACAGCCTACTGTGGTGGACAAGCCGGATGCAGAGACCCTCCTGAAATGCACCGGCAACCTTCGCTTCAACGATGTCCACTTTTCCTACGACGAGCGCAAGCCTGCGTTGACAGGCTTAGACTTCCACTGTCCACCGGGGACCACCACAGCTTTCGTTGGCGAATCAGGCGGTGGCAAGTCCACCGTCTTCCGGCTTCTGTATCGCTTCTACAATACCATGTCTGGTAGCATCCAGATGGACGACCATGACGTAGAGGACCTTACCATTGATTCGGTGCGCAGCCACATTGGTGTAGTCCCGCAGGACACTGTTCTGTTCAACGAGACGCTCATGTACAACCTAAAGTATGCTAACCAAGACGCCACGGACGAGCAAGTCTATGCCGCTTGCCGCGCAGCGAGCATTCACGACAAGATTCTGACGTTTCCGGACAAATATGAGACCAAGGTCGGCGAGCGTGGTCTACGCTTGTCCGGCGGCGAGAAGCAGCGCGTCGCTATTGCGCGCACGATCTTGAAGAACCCGCGCATCATCCTGCTTGATGAGGCCACGGCAGCTCTTGACACGGAAACGGAACAGCACATTCAGGAAGCGTTTACGACCCTAGCCCAAGGTCGCACCATGCTCATCATTGCCCATCGGCTTAGCACCATTACTCACGCGGACCAAATCCTTGTACTACATAGGGGCAAGGTTGCGGAGCGTGGCACGCACGAAGAGCTCCTGGAAGAGAACGGGCATTATGCGGCTATGTGGAAGAAGCAGATTCGCGCGCAGCGGGCTGCTGAACAGGCCCAGCTGCTCAAGGATAAGGCGGATAGACTTCGCAGGGAATCCAAAGACGGCAACTTTGAACTGAACGACGAACACTCCAGCTCTTCGTCTGATGACGAGACGATCAAGCTGTACAAGGCTGCGCAGTCGGCGAGCGAGCGCCCAGACGAAGGCTCGAACGGGAAGCCTCATGGCCACCCCTGATGCACTCACTGGCGCTGGTATCACATGCCATGCCGCATCCCACCCGTGATGCGATCTCAACCAACCGTTTGTGGCTACGATTTCTACGGGTGCCTCCTCAGGATTGTATGAATTACGGGACTGCAAGTTCGAAAGAATTGCAGTGTGGTAAAAGAATCTCTTTCAATGTTTACAAAAGCACTTGTTGCTCCGCTTCTCTGTACCTTCTTCTCTCCTTTCTGACTACGGCCGATGGCTCACGGCCTGGAGATTTTCTCGGCAAGGCGTTGGCGGTGGGATGATTTCCGACACATTTGGATCCGACACTCCTTTTTGATGTCTACACGGTGGAGTTTCGAGGGTGGAATAATGTCGTTTGTCAATGATGGGTGGCATTTTGCTTCATGGACGGCGGAGGATGTCCATTTTCTAAAGAATCCGCAGCCCGACTGAGCGGAGACCAGACGGCGAGGTTTTTTCCGTAACTCGCCGTCTTGGAGATGCCGGCTTGCTACAAAAGCAGACGGGGTCCACATATGGACCTTGGGGTTCTTGATTGTTTGTGGATAAAATACAGTACGAGTGATGAGGAACGACTGTGGGAGGGATACTGTGGCGCGCGACGGGTTTTTTTCGTCCGCGCTTTATATACGTTCAATAGATTGGTAGTAACACGTACGTTGCCAGTGCTTCGGCTCTCACCTTACTTGCCCCCCTCTCTGGGTCTGATTACCTGTTGCGTCGGTCGGTAGTGGTGGCTTCAAGACGACGAAATTCAGTCGATGGTGCAGGATATCTAGGCAACCCTCTACCGCAAACCTGGTTGAACGTCACTCGTTCATCCACACTCCGTCGTCAAAATCCATGTCTTACTCGTACGCCGCCATAACAGGAGCAGACCCCGAGTGTATTCTCGCTCTATACCTAATGCGCTAGGCAATTGCGCCGACGAAGCACTGCAGAGCGTCAGAGACCGTACCTACTATCTCACAGATCCTTGCAAGCAGGTTCTATCACTAGTGATGGGGGTAGACGGGGGTAGATGGGGGTTTTAATTTGGTGTGGTGATTTTGAGTCTGGGCCTTTGAGGTACTGTTCGTCGATGAGGGTTTCGAGTGCGACAAGGCTTGTTCTCTGTGCGTCTTGTGGAGCTATGCTGGTGAGGAGTGTGCTTGTGAGATGTGTGGTGGATTGGTAGGTGGTAATGTAGGTTGGTGCAGAGCGGGATGGGGGTATGTATTGGAAGGGAGTGCGGTTTGTGGAGGGGCTGGTGGTGTTGGCTTCATGCTACGGTTGTGCTTTTGCTCGTGCGAGACTAGAGGAAGAATTTGAGCTTAGGTGTTTGCTCATAGTCTACTCCTCTTACTGTGGGGTAGGTGGTGAGTAGTGAGGTATTCTAGATACTTTCCACCTGGTCGGTATGCTTCGTCTCTTTTCTGCAGACCGCTTGTCTCACGTTCCAGTCAGTGTCACCTGCAATGCCATGATTGGGGATCGTCATATTTCATGCTCTTTCATTATTGCATATACCAAGATGCTGTTGGCTTCCCGCGGCCGGCTGAACGCCAGGCGCCTGTTACCCAGTCCATGTGATGGTACATATAGTCTATGGCCATGTCCTCTCGCTTCCCCGCCCGTTCTGCTTATTCTTCCATCTCCACGTCTGCGTCGCCGTTTGATTGACCATTTGACCTCGTGTTTGACTTTGGTACCGAAGCCTCCTTGTCGATCATTTGCCGTGATACGGAGACGATGTTGTCCTCGATGAGGCGTTGGCCGACGTCCTCGAGATCTACTATGCATTAGCCAAAATTCACTCTGCTTGACAAAGTGATACGCACGCTTCTTCGGGTCTACCTTTCCGACGTATCGTGTCTTCAGTTGATCCTTGGTCAGTTCCGTCTCTTCCTTCACCCGCTTCTCGTAGCCCTCCGCCAGCGACACCAGCTTCTTCAAGCTCTCCTTGTTCCGCGCGCCCTCGTCTCGGAAGTCGTCCATCATCAGCGCCTCTGTCCACACGTGCTTGTGCAGGTTCATCAGCATGTTCTCCTCCAAGGCCGTCTTTCTGTAGTTGATGCCGATCGAGTAGTAGTGGCGGTTCAGGCCGTGGATGAGGGCTTGAATCGAGGGTTTGTTGAGGTGGCCGACGTTGGAGGTGGTTTGACGGGGTTCGTGGCCCATCATCAGGGTCTGTGGGTTGATGAGGCGGAAGGCGTCGATGACGACCTTGCCCTTGACGGACTGGATGGGATCGACGACGACGGCAACGGCGCGAGGTGTGAGCTGCTCGAAAGACTGCTGGGTGTTTATGTCGACCGAGGATAGCCAGCAGCCGAAGCCGGGATGCGAGTGGTACCAGCCCACGACCGTCTCTTGCCTGGATATGTCAGCATCATGAGGGTGAGTTGTCGATTCGAGGGTGTACGCACCGCCCTGTCTGTCGCAGCATGTCCATCATCTTGGTTTGGAAAACGGGGTCCACGGCCTCGACGGACACACCGGTACCGGACTGCGGCATGGCGAATACATCTACTACGCGCACGGTATAGTCATCCACAAACTCGCCGAGCATTAGACCCATGACCTCCATAGGCACACCGGCGCGACCGTGCCGCAGCATCTTGAGCAGAGCGAGCGACGAGATGTAGACGGTTTCCGAGTTGTCGATGAGGTTGGTGTCCTGGGCCGGACCTCCACCCATGCCGCCCATGCTCTGGGCAGCGGCGAGCATGCGACTTAACCGGTCCATGTTGCGGGTTGGTGTGTAGAATGAGGTGTGTTGGTGGGTATGAGGGTGCGAGGCGTATGTTTCGTGGTGGAGTGGGCTTGGGCGGTTGTGGTCGGTTTGTCAGGCGGCGGCGATGGAGCTGCTGGTGTTGACGAAGCTCGCGATGCCTGCCCGGCGCGGACAAACCATTTCACCGAAGTGCTCTCGGGCCCGCCTCGGCGGACAGGGATGACGCCCACTGCGGAGCTCTGCCGCTCGTCAACTGGCTGTTCGCTAGAGCTCTCCGCCCGCCATCTCTCGCAGCCGCATAATCTCGACAAAGTCCTTCCTAACTCTCCACAGGACCTTGCGTGCCAGCGCGCAAGCTCAACCACCTGCTGCTGCTGCTAGTCTTCACGGTACTCCATCCATAGCATTTCTGGACTCATTGCTACCCCTCCCATCCGAGCATCCCTACGCGCAGCCACCCACCACCGCGCAGCCACCATGTCGACCGACGGTGCAGCCATCGTAGGCACGGGAAACTCGCTCAACGGCACCGGATCCACGCCCAAGAAGGTCGCCTACTTCTACGACTCAGACGTCGGGAACTACGCTTATGTTGCTGGCCATCCTATGAAGCCTCACCGCATACGGATGGCCCACAGCTTGATCATGAACTACAACCTGTACTCGAAGATGGAGATATACGTACGTGGCTCGTGAACATTGACCTATAGTCCTCACTGACATCTGCAGCGCGCGAAACCTGCGTCCCGCTTCGAAATGACGCAGTTCCACACGGACGAGTACATCGACTTCCTCCACAAGGTCACTCCCGACAACATGGACAACTTCTCCAAGGAACAGAGCAAGTACAATGTCGGGGATGACTGTCCAGTCTTCGATGGACTGTTCGAGTTTTGCGGCATCAGCGCCGGCGGCACCATGGAGGGCGCGGCGCGTTTGAACCGTGGGAAGTGCGACGTCGCTGTCAACTGGGCCGGCGGTCTGCATCACGCGAAGAAGAGTGAGGCTAGTGGCTTCTGCTACGTCAACGATATTGTCCTCGGCATCATTGAGCTGCTACGGTACAAGCAGCGCGTTCTGTACATCGATATCGATGTGCACCACGGAGACGGCGTCGAAGAAGCCTTCTACACGACAGACCGTGTCATGACTGTGTCGTTTCACAAGTACGGCGAGTATTTCCCCGGTACCGGTGAGCTTCGAGACATTGGCGTGGGCACGGGCAAGAACTACGCTGTCAATTTCCCTCTGCGCGATGGCATTACCGACGACACCTATCGCGGCATCTTCGAGCCTGTCATTGAGGCCGTCATGACTTACTATGGCCCTGAAGCTATTGTGTTGCAGTGCGGTGGCGACAGCTTGTCGGGAGATCGTCTCGGCTGCTTCAACCTGAGCATGGACGGCCATGCCAACTGCGTTCGCTACGTCAAGAGCTTCGGGGTGCCCGTCATTGTTCTTGGTGGCGGTGGATACACCATGAGGAACGTTGCGCGGACATGGGCTTACGAGACGGGGCAGCTTGTGGGGGAAAACATGGACAAGCAATTGCCGTTCAACGACTATTACGAGGCAGGTTACTCAAGTCCACTACACATGATCATGCTAACATCCTGCAGTACTTTGCTCCAGACTACGAACTGGATGTGCGTCCCTCTAACATGGAAAACGCAAACTCCAGCGACTACCTGCACAAAATCAAATCGGCCGTCATCGACAATATCCGGCGGACAGGCAAGCCGTCAGTGGAAGCATTCCAGAGCATCCCAGAGAATCCGCTTCTATCGCGAATGGACTCCGATGGTGAAGACGAGGACGATGACCTAGATGCTGACGAGAATCCCGACGTTCGTGCCACACAGCGGCAACGCGATCAGCAAATCGAGCACGACGGCGAGCTCTACGAGGGAAGCGAGGATGAAGATTACAAGGATAGTCTCGGTGTCCGACCCCAGCCGGGAGCACGAAGGCGGCGAAACATCATGGATTATCAGAACCCCAATGCTGCCTCGGACGGTGGCGCCGAGACACCTGAAGGTACGCGAGGCCTCAATGGTGAGAGTGCGCGGCAACAGCGATCTGTTTCCCTCGCGTCCTCTGCACGACCTGCCAACGGCACGTCATCGCGAACGCGTACCCCTGCCATCGCCACTGAAGCCGATGAGGACGGTGATGTTGAAATGGAGGAGTCTGAAAACCCAAACCCTTCAGGCTCAGCTCCAGCAGGTCAGTGATTTCCCTAATTATGAATATCAGAAGCTCATCTTTGACAGGTCCTCCTGATGCTCCGGCTGCCATTATATCAGAATCACAATCTTCGGCGGGCGTCGTCACACCTCCAGAATCACCGCCTGCCGCGGCTGCCACTGCCACTACCACTGCCACTGCGACTGCATCAGCTGCTGACGTGGAAATGGAAGAAGTCGCCGTGGAAGAAGCTCGGGATGAGAAAGCCGAATTGAAGGTGGAGGGTGACGCGGAGCGGGATTCGGAAAACGTTAAGGGCGAGGTGCGGACGGAGGTCGCCAAGGAGGAACCATGAGCACACCTCCTTCACTTGCACGAACGGCATCGGCATGAGCATTCGTTTTCATTTTCACGCGTGTGTAGCGGTGGGCGTTTCAGGTCACGGGGTTTGGTGTCTGTCTAGGATACCTTTTGCATCATGGGCATGTTTCTGTGATTGACTATATATCTTGATTGCCACGTAGTCGAGCTGCAAGGTTCGCCTAATGGGAAGTTTATCGACATTTATGCGTTCGGGATTCACGTGAGAAGTGCAAAAGCAAACATATGTGCATACGCGGGGTGGCGGGTTACCTCGATTCATGAACGCGCTAGTTCATCACCAACGTTGGACCCTTTAAACACTTACCAAGACCCCAATCATAGCTCCTGGCAACATCATTTTCGCCTTCCACCTGCGATATCTAACCCAAACAATTGAGCTTCGTATCGAACCAAGACACATCCAACCAACGGACCCCGCATTCCCCAAGATGCCTCCCCGCAAAAAATCCCTACTCATCGGCATCAACTATACGGGCTCGGCGCACGCCCTACAAGGCTGCCACAGCGATGTCGACAATGTCGCCGAATTCTTGAGCTACAAAGGCTACAGCAACGAGCATCGTGATCGTGTCATTCTTTCGGATAACCCCGCTGTGAGGCACGATAGCCCATATTGGCCTTCTGGACATAATTTGTTAGCGGCTATGGACTGGCTTGTGGGGGAACCGGGGTGCACTCTATTTCTTCATTATTCAGGGCACGGCGGGCAGATTGCCGATGTCGATGGGAACCGGAGTACGGGGCTGGACACGTCGATTGTGCCTGTGGATTATGAGCGGAACGGGCAGATCAGTAGTACACTGCTCCACGAACACCTTGTCACCAATCTCGCCTCAAACTGCACGCTGTTTATCCTTCTCGACTGCTGTCACTCCGGTTCCGCCGTCGAACTACCGTATGTTTACCGGTCCAACGCCTTTGGCGAGATCTCACTGCTCGACAATTTGCGGAAAGGTGCGGAGCTTGTTGGTGAGGCGCAGCATCTTATTTCGGGGGGGTTGCGGTTCGATAAGGCGGGGGAGGCGAGAGAGTTGCTTGCCGGGGCTACCAGTTTCTTCAAAGGGTTGAAGCATGTAGCGGATGGGGAGGAGGAGGGGTTGCAGGAGGGGGAGTTCGAAGATCAGTATGGTCATGAGAAGCGGATGGTTACTATGTTTAGTGGGTGTCGAGACGATCAGACGAGTGCGGATGCGAGGATTGAGGGTGAGAGTACGGGCGCGATGGTGAGTTTCTTTCTTTCCCTTTCCCTTCGATGCGGTACAGCTAATCGCTAAATTGGTGTAGACGTGGGCTTTCTTGCAGGTTATGAAGGAGGGGGGAACTCCGTCGTATGCGCAGGTATGTGTTCGAGCTTTGTATGGGCAGGGCATAAGGGTGTGAGGGCTAATGTTTGATGTACAGACGCTGCAGATGACGAGGAAGTTGCTGGATGAAAGCAAGTACACGCAGATTCCGCAGTTGAGCTGTGGGGTTGATATCGATTTGGAGAATTTGCCGTTGGTGCTATGAGCCCCTAACAAAGGATTATAGCTTTGAACGGATAGGCAGACGGATGAAGTGGCTTTCCGTCTCTTGATAAGGAACGCAATCTGCCCCAAACTAGTAGAAGGGACAGATCCCCCAATTCTTCGTCATGTTATTGCTGGATTCCAGACCGTATTTTGTGACGCGCTCGTGAGATACTGTTCGTCGCCGAAGGAAAGGGTGTAGGATGTTAAAGGTGTCTATCCGACTGTGGACTACGCTAGCGCCAAAATGTGGGGTCGCTGCATACACGTCGATCTCCCCGATCGGGTAGTGCAAACCCCATTCCAACATCACATGTAAATTCCACTTCTACGTGAAGACGTGCACATCCGCCTCCCTAGCAAGCTCAAACTTGACTATATCTCAAACAACTTCAAACCATACGACAGTGTCTTTTCCGGTCAGCGGCTTAGGCCTACCAAGCTTGGTAATCAAGCCTTCAACCACACGCATCCTGCGCGGCCGAGAAGTCGATATCGTATATCCGGACCACGCCCGCTGCCCACCCAACAGCGCGTTTTGGAAAATGCGAAGGAGAAATCCACATACGCCCCGCAGAGACCCCCACTGAAGCTGACAAATGGAAGGTATAGGGTATAGATTCGGACCGCGCTTATCCGTAACTTCGGTGTGGTATATATGGCTCCGGAAAAGCACAAAACCTGCGACAGATTTAAAGCTCTTCAAGCCCTCTCTTGCAATACACTCCCATTCCAATCCTCGCCGACTACTTCACCGATCCCAACATATCCTCACCACCCCACGCTTCTCTCACCCCCGGACAAACGCCACTATGACCACACCACTGCCCCCCAAGAAGCCATTTACTGGGGACCCAAAGCAGTACTCGCCCGACCATTTCTCCAAATCCATATCAGCCACCTGTCTCTGCGGCAGCATCAGCGTTACCATCAACGAGGATATCTTCGCGTTGCCAGACATATACCTCTGCCACTGCGCCAATTGCCGCAAGGTGTCCGGATCATACGTTGCGCCTAACCTGCGCATAGCAAAAGAGAAAGTGGAGATTGAGGATCGCAAAGGAACTATGAAGACGTATGAGGATTGGGAGACTGGCAGTGGGAATAAGGTTGAGAGGACATTTTGTTCCGGGTGTGGATCGTGAGTCGAAACCTTCTTCCTTCGCCATTGAGGTGATGGGTCTTGGCGATTGATGTGCAGTGAGGCCTGTTTGCGAGTTTTTTATTTACTGACGAGTGCGGATTGTAGGCCGATCAAGAGCGAGTCGTCGTTTCTCCCGAACTTGTATATTTTGAAAATGGGTATGTTTCCGCAGATCCCGAAACCGAAGTTTGAGACTTTTGCGGACCACCGGCATGAGTGGCAGGGTGTGCATGAGGGTGTTGTGCAGTTTGCGACGCTCAAGGGCGGGAAGAAATTGGGCGAGTAGGCGATGAGGGGTCCCAATGTTATATATGCTGGTGCAAAGGTCGGTTTCGGCGCCGTCGAAGAAATCCGTTGACATGGACGCAAGACCATAATCATCCATCTCCTTTGACCTTGACGTTTTCCTTTCCCAATCTGATGTCCACCCATATCGGAACATGGTCACTCGGTCCCCTCTCCGCCTCGCTATCCAATATCCCCGCACCCGTGACCAATCCCTCATCCCACATGCTCCGCCCAACAATCGCGTAATCGACTCTGTCACAGCTACTTCCCCATTGTCTTCCGCGGGAATAGTACGTATACCGCCTCTCATCCCCATAGAGCTTACGCCACACATCCACACCCTCGAAAACTTCCTCTTCGACCCCTTTCTTCCCGTTCAAGAATCTGGTATTGAAATCCGCACGATTGACAACATGTTGATGCGGAAACGTGCGTAGATTCGGAAACCCGTCCATAATAGATGGAGCGACATTCATATCGCCTGCAAGCAGAATATGCCACCCCTCCCTCTCAAGCTCAAGACATTCCTCCATGAGTAGGCGGTGGAAGGCGAGTTTCCGATCATGCCGTGTCCCTTGTACAGTACCTGTTGATGGGTCGCGGTAAGGATTATCGGTGCCGTTTACAGCGTAAATGTTGAATAGTGCGAGCTTTTTTCCCGAAGAGATGGAGGTGAGTTCGACGACTGAGAGGCGACCTTCTTTGTCCCAGTCTATCGTCCTTACATTGGCTTTGTAGTCGGAGAAGAGATCAGATCGGATGATACTACACACTCCATATATCTTTCCATTGCCTCGTAAACCGCGCGCGTTATGAGGATCATTTGGTAGAGTGAAGTGCGCTTCATACATTGGTCCCCTCACCCCTCCCACGCCCAACTCTTCGCCTGGATCCCGCACATTGACAGCTCTGCGAACCGCATCCTGCGTCTTCTCATCCGAAGAAGCAATCTTGACTTCCTGCAAGAACAGGATGGCGGGCCAATTGTTTCGTTGTAAGAAGCCACGTAACGATGCTGGTGGAATTGGAGTCGGAATTGTTGGATTACTTGTTTTCGATGCAGAGGGCCTTGAGGATGCGAAGAATGAGGTGATAGGTTTTTGGAGGAAGGGGGCAATGCCGTTGATGTTCCAAGAGAATAGGCGCATTGTGTCATGGTTCGTGAGCGGAAGTGCTGGGAGAGATAGTAACTGCGGTGTAGGCTGGTGGGTTGAGATCGATTGGGCGTCTGTCTTTCGCCGTTTGGAGGGTGGAGGGCTGATGTCACGACTCATGTTTGAAGGGGGGCTGTTTTTGGGAATGAGATTAGAGGAGTGTGTAGTGTGGCTGCGCTTTGTTGATTTCGTGACGTCATCGCGTGTATTCACCCTCTCGAATGGACTGCTCACGCAGTGTTTTACACGCCACCGAGTTCGACATGGTCGAAATTTATTTCAATGCTCAGTGTATACGATGCAATAAACCTAACTATGGATTATCCACCTTGTGATAGCGCCATCACTGTAGGCAGTCTGTTCACCCCCTCGGTCACCTTCAACATATCCCATTACCCTTCACATCATACACCGGCCTCTGCCTCTCCCCCTCCTGGTCCAAAATCGCAAGAATGGCAAACTCCGCCATCTCCCCCAAGCAATTCATCAAACAATTCGCATGTCCCTCTGGACTACTATGCTGCAGTAGGCTCCTCACTTTCCCCTCCTTCTCATGCACAACGAGCGCCATCTTGTAAGCAACTGTTGTTTCATCAAGCTTAACGTCGATCTTGGGGACGGAGACCCGGGTGGGTTCGATGTCGGCACCGGCGTAGTGGCGCGTGAGGAAAGCGAAATTCTCTGAGGTTGATCTGGTTAGTCTGAATTTTGAGAAGATTGTCTTGGTGAAAGGAAGGAAGGAACGTACTAGCTGCGATGAGAAGAGAGTCTTTCTGAGCCTTGGGGTAGTGGGCTCGTAGCTCGTTCAGAATACGAGATCTGAGGGGGTCGATGGCTGTGTCTTTGCTTGCGGTCGTGGTAGGCGGCTTGTTGGTGGAATTTTGGGTAGTCATTTTGCTGGTATTGAATGGTAGTGATTAAGTGTTAGGCATAAATAATAGTAGTGCGTGGGCATGCGCCTTATATAGAAACGCGATGGCAGTCTGGCTTCGTTTGATGGCTCTAATCACAAAATCTAATTTCAAGTTTTCTAGGCTGAGTTTCAACTTGCAAACTGCTTGCTCACGAAGAAAGGGTTGGGGCAGAATTGTTGACTACACCCCAGGTAGGCGCGTTCGTCGGAACAGCTTCGGGGATGCATTACCGCTTGAACACAATCAAGATAGACAACACAAAGGAAGAGTCAGGAACGGTATTTATGTCGCACGCGCCCACCTGCGAGCGACAAGCTTTGCGTGTTATGGTGGTCAGACTATTAGGCATCGCGGCTCATCGATCAGACTTCTCGGCAATGACTCTGTAATTACAGTTTGAACGTCAACAGAGGAGAGCTATACCCTGGTATATTCAGCTACCATCTCAAACAAAAAGCTTTCCAGCCTCAGCTTTTCATGTTGCACACAATTGCCCCGTGTGTTTGAGTGCGTCAAATGACGTTGGAGAAGCTGTGTTGAGTCGGGCGGTAGCAGACATCATCATACAATATAAAAATTGTGTAACTTAACCTAGTGATATCAAGGACAGTGCATCTGGATCCCTCAACGACTGACTGAAGTACTGATAGCGAAGGTACTTTTGTAGTCCCTGAGCCGCGCGGTTTGCAGCAACTCCGTGGTCTGAGGTTAACAACTGCCATTGCTGTAGCAAGTGAGGCTGACAAATGCCCGTATGTTTACACGCTTCAATCCGCAAGTCAGCTTCATATTTTGCCATTGAAATTTAGAGTGTGTTGAGCGGTGATCGAAACGCGTGACTCCGTCGCCGTTTGTGGTGATGAGGTGATTACTAAGCTATCGATAACGCACTCGGCAACGAGCGGGCAGCCTTCCCGCCTCTACCTCACTCGTGACGAATGCCATACTGGACAGCTGCATAGAATCGTCTCTGCGAAGCTTAGACCGGTTGAATCCATTTGCAGCACTCACCAATACACGGTGTCCAGACCCTGCAGGAAGGCTACGACGTCTATGCTCAACCACAGGGACTTCCCGCCTCTACCATCACATAAGAGGGACCAAAAGAAGAGGAAGAACGAAAGAAGCCTTGCCAAGGCAACGCCTAAGAGAGTCTTCGGTGGCGCCACCTCTATCAATAGTCTACCCGATGAGTTGATCCTAGAGGTCTTCGGGTATCTGCCATGTCTCGATCAATCGGACTTCCAACTCCCAGCGCTCATCAATCTGTCTCTCACGAATCGTCGGTTGCACGCGCTCGTCGTCAATGAGCTGTATGCTGCATACGATAGCTTCTTTTACTCTCCCTATCCTTTTCTCCGAACGGTCATCTCCGATCAACAGCTTGCCAACAAGGTTCAATCGATGACATTCAAGTATGGATACCACGTACACGCCGAAAGAGCACCCTATCGTTCTTCAGCAGCCGACAAAAAGACCATCAAAGAAGGATTGAAAGTGCTAGACGTTCCGGGATGGAAGGCTTGGGCGTCCGATTGCAATGAACCCAAAGCTGAGCAAGAGATGCTGTACGCCGCCATTCTGATGCACACACCGAACATTGTCTCTGTCGATATCGATGACGGTAGACTGCCCTACAAGGTCCCCAAGTGGCTTGACCTGATCCGCTGGGCTGTCAACGGCAGCAATATCGGACACGTTCATCAATTTGGTCAACTCAAGTCCATTCGCGTCGACGTGCTGAACCTTAAGCTGCGCCATCTTGCTCCTATTTTCAAGTTACGATCTTTGCGAAGCTTAAAGCTCGTAGGGGTGATGGAACCTGATGTGACCACGGAGGGCAAAGCGGATCACCTGCGACGACTTGTGCCAGTTGCATCGTCCCCTATCGAGGATCTCAGTCTCCAGGAAAGCTTCATCGACGCCAGTGCTCTATCTACTGTAATCGGGTTCCTTCGAGAGCTGAAGTCCCTTGAGTACCAGCATACGGATGACAGGTGGCTTTTATATGGAGAAAGTTCGGAGGACTACTGGCTTGGAGGTGATACTGTGCCGACTCGAACGTATTACCCTACCATTCAGCCCGATTATTCGAATCTCCGGACAGATTTGGAGCGCCATCATAAATCCTTGAAAAGCTTGAGCCTAGGGGAAAACATGGAATATACAACAACAACGTTTGGACTTATCGGTAGTCTTCGTATCTTCGAAAACCTTACGCACCTGGATGTCCCGTTAAGCGCACTCGTGAATCTCTACCAGGACACCCCGCAAATCCTCGTCGAGAACATGCCACGCTCACTCCAGAAGCTTACAATCCATATCGGCTCGCATAAACGCAAGTACGGCTGTATTCCGGCCGTACACCATATGGCTGTCGCTCATCGCGAGTATATGCCTACCCTCCAGGAGGTACGACTTGTACCTGTTGACGATAGCCGTTCGTATCATTCTTACGACTGGGAAGCCATATTAAAGCCGCTCTCGGAACAAGGTATTAACCTTGTGATTGACGAGGCGTTGGAAACGCTATTGCCTGATGAGAGCTCTGATTCACTCAGTGATAGTGATGACAGTGAGGGTGGGGTTATACCCGTGCATACGCTTTCGGTTCCGGATAGCGATGAAGAGAGTGATGAGGAGAGCTTGCATTCGCTTTGAAAGGTTTGGCTTGAGCCAGTATCGACGAAGTGAGAACAGTGCCTTGACAGAAGCGAGTATACAATTTACAGCGTACAATAGCTAGCAGAATGTTAACTTAACCCTGTGTCCCGGATGCTGATGTTGTTAAACTTTGCTGTTGCGGCAAGCCGACAGCACTCGATGGTGTTCATGGAGATCAAGCTTTTCGTAAGAAAGCTGGAATGAAGAGCAACACTGAGCTATCAACCATTCTCAGCACAATTGCACATTTTGACCCCGCAAAGGAAGAAACGTACATAGTCGGTATCCTTGTCAGACGAGGAAAAGATAGTTACCATCCAAACCCATATGACGCACATATCCCGCCGGAGCTCTACGTCCGTCTCTCACCTTCCTGGCAAAGCCAATGCAATACTCGGAAATCGTCCCATCGTGAATGGTGCGTCCGCTAACTGGCTATGTACCTGCCGATCTCCAGATATTAACCCATTTGACGAGCTTCCCGTTTCAGGCTAGCTTCTCGCACACTGGCTGCTCAAACAGGACATATATGCCCGCTATCACCGTGGATCTCTGAAACACTATCAATTACTGGTCCCAATCTATGCGTAGCCGCTGCAATGCGCCGGAGTGAAATAGAAGAGTGGCTGTGACTTGCCTAATTGCACCAGGGCGAGAGTGTCCAGGTGATGACCATGTGGGGTCCTTGGTACACAAATGCGCCGGGATGGAGCGAGATGCCGCAGTCGGTACATTGCGCGAGGCGAGGGTATATAGATGCCAGATCGACGTCTTCTGTTTTCTTCTTTGTGAAGGTTTCGGCGACTGATTTTCAGGATGAAGTTTTCCACTCTCGCGACGGCGCTCACTGCGTCTACAGCTGCAGCTCTTACAATCCCAGCGCGCGACACTGAATTGCGCACGATCAAGCTGTCGCCCACCGAGATCAAACAAGTCACCAATGAAGAGAAATGGGAGCTCCTCAAGGTAAGCAATCTCTCACAACCCGCCGTCCACCAAACTGAACGTCCCACCCATAGAAAGGCACAAGCCTCATCGACATAACAGAGCACCCCTCCCTCAGCGACATCTCAATACAGGAAGAATCCACAGCAGCCATCGCATACCCCGCCATCTCGCACCAAGAAACTGTTAAAGCCCTCCTCACACAGCTAAGCGCATCAAACATGCAATCAACCATCGCGCCCTTCACGTTCTTCCAAAACCGCTTCTACACGTCGAAATACGGTGCCGAGTCCTCTGTGTGGCTGCAAGAAACAGTCCAAGGTGTGATCACAGACAGCGGCGCGACCGGTGCCTCAGTGAAAGCATTTACGCACAAGTTCACGCAGAACAGCGTCATCGCTACCATCCCGGGACTAAGCAATGCTACAATCGTCTTGGGCGCACACCAAGATAGCGTGAATTGGCAGGGCAATGATCAAAACAACAATCGCGCGCCTGGTGCCGATGACAATGCTTCTGGCTCCATCACTATCCTCGAGGCGCTCCGCGTCTTGCTTGAAGATCCGGACGTCAAGGCGGGCAAGGCCCCCAACACAATCGAGTTCCATTGGTATGCCGCGGAAGAGGCGGGTTTGCTCGGTAGCGAGGATGTGTGGCAAGCGTACAAGAAAGAGGCCAAGAATGTGAAGGGTCTTTTGCAGCAAGATATGACGGGGTATTCGAAGGGCACGACTGATAAGGGGAAGCCGGAGATTATGGGTGTGATCACCGATTTCGTGGATACACCTTTGACGAATTTTATTAAGACAGTCATTGATGCTGTAAGTGGCACTTCTCTTTTCATGCGAATCCCTCCGACTAATGTGGTTTCAAGTACTGCGATATCAAGTACGTGGAGACAAAATGTGGGTACGCATGTAGCGATCATGCGTCCGCTTCCGAAGCCGGATATCCCGCTGCTTTTATCTTCGAGTCCGACTTTGGCGATGACAGTCCATATATCCATACTGCCAACGATACACTGTCGACTCTGAACTACAACCATATGCTGGAGCACGCGAAGTTGAGCCTTGGATTTGCGTATGAACTTGCGTTTGCCGAGGGATTGTAAGGAAGTGGCAGAAGGGCAAAAGCTCGTAACCAAGATATATTATAAGATAGTAACTCGAAAATTAAGACTTCTTCTCATCGTACCGCTGAAGCACCGAAGCACTTCGCTACTCATGCTTCTTGGTATACACCTTGACGTAGCGGATATGCTCATTCCCAGCCTGATCCTCGTACCTCTCACTCACAATCTTATACCCGCCAAACTTCGGCCACACCCTAGTCCAAGCGAACCAATACACAACTCCAAGGAACAAGACGCCCACACCGACAATGGGGAAGACGAAGTACGGGTAGCCTTCTGCATTCCAGTCACCATCCGGCGGGATGAAAGGCACGATAGCGAGGAAGATGTTGGCCAGGAGGTAAAGTACGGCCACGGGGAGATATGTGTGCCATGGAGACGTCCAGGCTTCGCTTTTGGAGTAGTGTAGATAGATGAGGCCGGCGGTGACAAAACCGTTGATCCAGGCACCGGGGTAGGTGTACAGGTCGGTGATGAAGTTGTATGCTGGGCCAGCGGGAGGGGCAACGAGGACGATGACCGTAATCAGCCAGTGCAGAAAGAGCTATCGTTGTTCAGTTATCTTGCTTGCCGAGTATTGACACGAATGGAGGACTTACAGCAGTAGCAGGGGCGTTGAACGGCTTGTTGCTTGCCCAAAACTTGCTAAAAGGCAACAGTCCTTCCTTCGCAAACTCTTGATTCAGACGAGAGTGCGCAAAACTCACGGCCAGCACGTTACCCAAGTTGCTCAATGCCACGAATGCCGGTAAACTCCTCGCACCTGCGCTATCGCCGAATACGTTTCGGAAGAAGAGGCCAGCAACAATGACTTCGCTCTTTGCCAGATCTGCCTTGGGAATGGCAGCAAAGTAAGCGACATTTGCTAAGACGTAGAGAATGGTGACGCCGCCGATAGCGAGAGGAGCTGCAATTTTCAACGTCTTCCTGGGATCCTTGATCTCGCCGAGGACGTAATTGGCATTCTCCCATCCCTTGTATGAGTAGATGATCCGAAGCAGCGCAGTGGAATACGCATATGCACCTCCGCCACCGTAGCCATCACCTTCCTCAATGCGCATCGCGTCTTCGAAATTGTTGGGCTTTTCGATCTTGAGATTACCGTTCAGAGCGGCGAATCCCGAGAAGACGATGAACAGCAAGACGCCGACCTTAAAGACACCAAGCACGTTGAAGAGGCGAATGCCCCACTTGGGCAACGTAGCATGGAGCGTGACGGCAAAGGTGATGCAAGCGATGGCGATGCCTCGTGCAGCCCACCCATCCGGTGCTTCGGAGCCGGACGCGAAGAGCACATAACGTCCAAAGGCCAGAGCGTTTCCAGACGAGAAGCCGAGTAAAAGCATCTGGGCAGCCAAGACGCAGGTAGCGACATACTTGGGACGTCGGTAGACGCGCTCGAGATAGTTCTTCTCTCCTCCAGAGCGGGGAATGGCGAGACCGAACTCGAGGAAGACGGACAGACCGGCGAACGTGAGGATGCCACCTTGTCCAATCAGCACGCGTTTCAATGGTGTTTAAGCGACGATTCCCTTACCGATTACCCACAGAAACAACGATACGCCAACGGATCCAGTTGCAGCAAAGATTCCAGAAGGTGTGGAAAAGACTGGCAAATGTGAGCTGCAGTCGTTGCCCATGCGAGGCAATACTAACTGCCGGTACCAATCATCTTGTTCAAGATCAAGAAGACAGCGCCCGTGACGCCTAGTTTCCTAGAGTCATCGTACGCGTACGTGTTGTCCTCTTGTACGATGCCGTTCTCGTAGACCGGGGGCGGTGACCCCGACCCATCATGCTCGTCCGTTATATGGGGCTTCTTGACGTCCGGGTCCCCTACGGTTGCCATGCTGAGTTCGTCGAAGGGCAGCGATGCTCGCTGTAGTACCGAAAAACCGGATAAAGATTGCTAGCCCAGGCCAGCGCGTCGATCAAGGAACGCTGTGAGCAACTGCGCTGTAATGTGGACTGGAGCCGAGGAAAAGGACGATGGAGTCGGGCGCTGGCTCAACCGGTGCACTGCATCGCCATATATAATACATACAACGTGGTCCATGCCCAGAGATGGATGCCTTCCAGTGAGGCGGCGCTGCGAGGGCGCCTTTTGGCGTCATCGCTGGGCGGGCTTACGTCTGCGAGCTTGATGCCACATGCGACACATGTGTTTGGTTGACCAAGCCAACGCCGAGCGAAGCTGAGCAGTGAAACGCTGTCGAGACAGGAAGGTGCGTTCTCATTTCTGGTAAATTCTCGTGGTTGGTGGTACCGTGCGGCGTCTAGCGCGATGTCGTGATGGGCGCGTGGGATGGCGCGCTGGGCCGCCATGGGCCGTGGATAAATATACACTTGGCGGCCGATCCTTCGACGTGTGGACAACTGATGTGCATGTGCAGGAGACCGACAAGTCGTCTGTTCGAGAGGAGGTGCTGCGTCGCCTTGTGGTAGCGTGGGGCGGAGGGCTGGTGGAGAGTCAGTAGATGAAGACCGAAGGTAGCTCTGACAGTGAGGCCGTACTCACGCACCGAGCATCGCCAGGCTGTTCGTCCTCAAAGTTCTAGACCTTCTTCCATAGGTTCTAGCTTCCTCTGGAGCTTCTTGTGTTCCCCAGTTTGAGACAGTGGGAGTGCCCATAGCTGCACAGCTCCGGCACCTATCCGAGTATGGTAGCTTCGCGCCAGCGTGGAGGGTGGCCGTAGCTTCCGGAACCCTACCCTTCGACTGTTTCGTCTAGTACCTTGTAAGCCGAGAGCTTCGGTAGCGGATTGGGGTGTGTTCTGGATTCTCGAGATCAAATTTGTGCTGATTGCCTGCAGGGTAAGTAACTTCGGATAGGCTTGAGGATCGCGCCCAGGCATCGGTGCTCCGCAACGCGATCATCAGTTGACGTCGCAGTCCGAGGAAAGGATTGGACAAGAACATGTGCTAATCGTCAACAGCGTTGCATAATCGACCTCCATCTCTTTCAGATTGCACTCTCCCGATATTGTACTCCTCCGCACATCGCAGTGGTCTCAACGATCGTTGCTTGCATGGCGTGAATCTTGCGGGGTCATGACTCCCAAAGAAATCTCAGCGTCAACAGTACGGTATGCTTCCTTTCCGGTGCTGATGCCATCTGGTCGGCCATTGCGGCGGCAACGCATTTGGTATCGGCGACCGCATCACCCGCTATTGCGACGAGAGAGGAGTCCAAAGCAGCGGCAAACCGATTGCGACGCGTGCTCCATATCGATCTAACGGTCGTGACGGATCTCACACAGATAGCAGAGGTAAGACTGGGGATCAGAGTCTCGCATTGAATCTGTGTTGGGACGAGCGGCGATGGGAGGAACAGAAGGGGAAATTCTGATGTCGAAGTGAGGTCCAGTTTAGCGTCAACATTTGAACGCTAAGGGAATAGCTCTACCAACGTCATTCCCACCTCACTTGGGCATCTGCATAACACAATTCGAGGACTTGGAGGATCCGGAAGCGCAAGAAAACAAAAGTACAAAACTCAAACGACCAGGCTGGTGCTGTTGTCGCTGCCTACGGTGGGGTCTACGGCCAAATAATACCACCTGCCCTGCTCTAAAGACTTACTCGATCCTACACGACTCTAACCCCAGCTCGCTGGTGTTTCGCTCGGAGCTGGACAGTTAGACCGTGCAGGGTGGGCGGGAATATGTGGCCGGTCCTACCAACCCGCTCGCTCGATCCCGTCAGACGGTGAGCATGGATGGAAGCCAGGCTCTGATTGGCTCCCCACATTCCATACCAGCCACACAGCAACCCTGATCAGGCACACTAGCCACATCATCCCAATGAACATCGGCCAAAACTTGCCGCATCCACTCGCATGGCGGAGAAGCGATGCCGGGCACCAACCGCATTCACACTACTGCAAGGTCCCATAGCTGACAAGAACCTGGTCTCATGCGAGTGCGAACCCCGCGATGTGTCGCGCGTCCCGTGCGCTCCAATCCGCTCATACGATTTCTACCATTCTACGCTTGGCTACTGCGTCACCACCCGCTGCTTTGGGTGATATTACACATAAGCCTCCCGCATCACGACGTTTTCCACGGTAGGAGCTGCCCTTCCACGAGCAAATTGATTTAGCGACGCATGGGGTTGTCTCATATCCACCAATCGTTCCAGACTTCTCCGCCTTTTCCTCGATCTTGACGCGAAATGCAATCCTTTGCATAGCCGCAGCAATAGACGATAGACAAGATCAAGCTTTCCTACCTAATTGTGCGGACATTCGAGCTCTGACCGGCGAATTGTCACCGGCTACACAGCCTCCATGATGGCAGCTATAAGATGTATGGGCCCAGCAGTCCTAAATCCCATCACCAGCCTCAACTCCAGCTTCATCTCCAATTCCACCTCAAGTCTCTCGCAGACTCATCGACAATCTAGCAGCACAGTCCTGTCTCAATCGCTCGATACTCTCTCATCATGAAGACCACAGCCCTAACCTTTGCGGCCTGCATGTCGGCGGTTCTTGCCCAAACGCCCAGCCTATCCGAGTTGATCGCGTCTCAATCCGACCTGAGCACCCTCGGCGAGGCACTCGGCCTCGTGCCCGATCTTGCAGAGCTTGTCAGCGGACTGAAGGACATCACCATCCTTGCGCCCACCAATGCAGCATTCGAAGCTCTCCTTGCCCAGAGGCCGAACACCGCCAACACTGCCATCACAGAGAAGAACACGGAAGCAGTCGCGGCACTACTTGCCTACCACGTCCTCAACGGCACATACGCATCCACCGACTTCAGCGAGGTCCCTACCTATCGCCACTCGCTCTTCACTCAGTCGCTCACGGTTGGTGGTAGCGCTCTCACGAACGTAACGGATGGGCAGAACATCGGCCTGGTGCTGAATGACAAGAACGCGACGCTTCTGAGTGGAGACTTGCAGAGCGCCAATGTGGTTGAAGCGGATATCACTGCCATTCCGGGCATCACCATCCACAAGATCGACGAGGTCCTGACCCTCCCTGCCAGCCTCTCCGCGACACTGTCTCGCATCCCAGACGTTGGCCTGAGCGCCGCGCTGGGTGCCCTCACTGCGACTGAATTAGTCGAGACCGTCGATACCATTGAAGACCTCACCATCTTCGTTCCCAACGACGCTGCGTTCGTGGCCGCGGCGTCTGCATTCGGCAACGCCAGCATCGAAACCCTCACCAGCGTGCTTACATACCACGCCGTTGCGGGGGCCGTCGTTTTCGCTGGCGACATTTCCAACGGCACTGTCAAGACCGTGAACGGAGAAGAGATCACCTTGAGCGTTGGCACTGATGGCACGGTCTACGTGGACAACGCGAAGGTCATACTTCCGAACATCATCCTCAGCAACGGTGTAGCCCACATCATTGACACGTAAGTCTTCTACGCATGCTTTACCAAGTACCAAGTACTAACTCGCAGCACAGCGTGCTCAACCCGGCGCAAGAAGACGTGAGCCCCGCTCCTGCCGTTACACCCACGCCTGCTTTCTCCGGCGCGACTGCGGTTGGTACCGACGTTCCTTTCACCTCGGGCGTCATTCTCGGGTCCATCGACATCCTCATCCCAGCTATCGCGACTACGGCCCAATTCGTTACCCCTGGAGGCGCCAATACGACTGCCGGTACCGCGTCAGCCACCAGCACGCCAGAGGCTACACCCACTGCTTCTGAGTTCCCGGGCGCAGCTGGCAAAGTCAACGGTGCATTGGGCGGTGCTGTCATTGGTCTCGGTATGGCTTTGATGCTATAGAGTAGTCGAGAGCCTTTGGGCATGGTCATAGCTCGATCGAATTGCGAAGCATATTGGACAGTTGGAGTTTTGATTTCCCGCGGCATGATAGGTAATTGGTGATATCCTCAGATGTTGTTTAGTTGCAGTTCAGATTATGGAAATAACTATATCTCAGTCGTATATAGTGGGCATTAATGTTGAACTTCACGATCTACCAGAATCCGAGATCAAAGATACTTGTGCATTTCCTTCTCCAGAATATGCAATTTTGTGGCTCTTTCATAGACACATGAGTGACGCATTCCACGCACCTAAAAAGGGCCGATATCTGGAATGACAAAGACTACAATCAACAATAACAATACTTATCTAAGAAGGACCATGCGTGAGCATGTTCTCCAACATCGTATCACAGTTAGTATATACTCACTCAAACCAACTTTATTCCACATATTCATAACTAATCATCCTGAATCAACATCCTCATACACATCCACCCTGCGCGCCTGGGCCATCATCACCCGCTCCTCGCAGCCACCGCTTTCGCCGCATCAAGCCACCAGGAACACGGCCACTATGACACAGACTCGAATTGGGGGAGACAGTACTGCCCAGACTACGAACCCTCGTGCTAAACCCCAAACACCGGTGCCAGGTGAAAGTGGACGTGATAGCGAAGTGGTGAGGCATGCACGATCGTGTGGGATTGTGGAGATGTTCAACTTTCGACGCATGGCTGTGGATTCTGAACGGCAATCTCGATACCTGATGTTACTTACATAACATCCATGATACTATTTTCCCTCTGTACTCGGCATGTGAGATACGTTGAAGCACTGGGAATTCCCCATCAAGCGACCCGGGAGACGGACATTGCTCAAATCGACGAAGGTCACGAGTATCTAGACACCGAATACATATCAGATTATGACTTTGAACTGTGACATTGGTCCATGAGATACTCGATCCAAGGTCGGCTTCAATGTACATTTCCACGGTGAAGCCCGCCTCTCTGACTGCACTTCCAACATCTCGCTCAAGTATACGAGACCTCAAATATTCCAGCACAACTTCTATTCCGTCCAGTCAATCCACCAAATCCATACCATCTACCTCCCACCCTTCGGCTCTCGCACCATACAGCAATCCACATAATCCTCACCGTCAATCAAGCAACTAACCCGATCTCTCGTGACGAACCCAAACCGTTCATACGTCGGTCTACCAGCCGGCGACGCCTCAAGAAAGCCCCAATGACCCTCTTCATCCGCCTGCTTGCAAAACTCAGTCATCAGCATCGACCCCGCGCCTCTGCGTTGGTGCTGCGGTAGTGTGGCAAGCACACCTAGATCTGGACGAGGATTTGATGTTAAGATGAGCACTATTGTGAGCATGAAGTGCAGATAACTTACACCAAAATGATTTGTTTTCCATGAGAATACGTTTCTTCTCTGTAACTTTCTCGACAATTTCTTTGAAAAGCGCTACATCCCCATCAGCTGGCCACTTGCCCTCCGTCTCTAATCCCTCCTCATCCTTCCCCTTCCCCACCTCCTCCACAAAAGGCGCGTTCCACTTCGCAAACGCAATAATCTCACCCTCATCCGCTGCCGCCGCTCCCTCTTCCTCACTCTCCACTACCTTATACACCCGTGTGTACGCCTTCTCCATATCGCTTTCCAAATTCTTCCTAAACCATTCGCGAACGGGGGGAACGTCTGGTTTTACCCGCAGCACGAGCGGACTTTTGAAGGTGGTGAAGTACAGGTTTACTAGTTGGGGGATGTCGGATTTTGAGGCTGGAGCGAGGTGGAGGGGCATGGCGGATAGAGGTAAAGTGGGTTTTTGTTAAGGGAAGTGAAGGGGGAATATTACGGGTTGGATTTCGTGTGAGAATCCCGAGAAAGAAAGGATTGGTCGGGCAATTGGAATGTGTGACCTGTTCGCTTACAGTGGAGTTGGCGATGGCGATGTTGTGAGTGGAACAATGTTAAACAACGGTGCGGAACGGCGCGGGGTCGACCCCAAACCGAATCCTCCGAACTAGTGCCAACACCTCGCTTCAACTAGCCATGCGTAGATACAGTACGGCAAGCTCATGACAAGGGATGTAAACGTCGAACTTTGAGCTTGAAGGTGGCAGGAATTTCCTTCCTGAATCCAGCAAGGTTCCATATTACTATGAGTGGGTATCGAAAACAGGACATATCATCGTTCCAACATGCAGGCGTCCCGGTATCTACTGCTTCGGCTCCCAGGGATCCTGCCCTCGATCGGCCTCGCGATCCCCATCCTTCGAAGACGAAGCCGACCCCCGCCAACTCGGCGGCGTAATGTGCCTCGTCTTCGGCTGCGGCGCAATCCTGTCCTCGTCCTCGATCCTAACTTCCGTCGTACACCAAATCTCATTTTTGCCCGCCACACCCATCGGTGTCAGAATGTGTTCCTCAGACTGCCCGTCATTATTAGTCCGCATGCTCTTCAGTATCATCGTGGAGTTGTGTCCATCGCTTTTGCTGCTCTTCTTGAGTCGGTTCGGCAGACCTGACTGCGACCGCGAATTCACACCGTACATTTGTCCGTATTGGCGGCCGTACGTGCTGGAGGGGAGCGTGGACGCGATGCCGAAGAATTCGAGGGCGCGCTGGAACGGTGCGCGGAGACAGGGTACGCAGGAGCAGCTGAAGGCGACGAGCTCTTCGATGGCGCTCCACATGCCGATACGGCTGTATTCGACTTCGAAATTGCCGACATTTCCTAGTCGAACGATGGGGTGGATTTTCACAACGGATGCTATGCCCGCGAAGCCCCCCAGTGCCATTAAGACGCCGATGATAACCCTTTCGCGGAGCGGGCGTTGTACCTTTCGGAGGAAAGATATGGGAAGCAGGGCAAAGGTCCAGTCGGTGACGACGTTGAAGAGTTGAACGGTAACGGAGCTTGCCTTGTAGGCGACTTGTGGCCAGCATTTGTGTGTGACGTTTTCGTGGAGGTTCCAGGCCAGCTCGAGCGGCATGCATTGCACTAGTTGCGTGACCATGTTGTACACGCCGAGGACGATCTGAAGCACAATCATTGCCCACAGGAAGCGGCGCCAGAACGGGACCTGCTCCAGGCGCAGAAGCATCAGGGCGATTGACGACTTGGTGAAGGCCATGGCCCATGCCCAAAATGGCTGTGCGATGACGGAGTAGAAGCGTGAATCCTCAGAGTCGGCGAGGGTGAGTTTGGAGGTGTCATCCTTCCAGATCCAACCGAGTGAGTGCAGGTAGAGGGTCGAGTGTGTCATGACGAAAGCCTGCAAGCACATGAGCATCTCGAATCCGTTGTGTACAGTTACACCACGTCACTTACGAATGCCACTATGGCGAGGTAGTCATCGGACCCCAACATGAAGCCCGCGCGACATCTTGTCCATATTCTCGCGACAATGAAAATAGCAGCGAGGCTCATGAAAACGATGCAAATAATGAAGTACTGGTGCGCCAACACAAATGCATGGTGGGTAGGCGTCCATGGTGTCTGCTCTGGTACGAGTGTGGTATCCATCTTACCACGACTCACGACCGAGCGTGAGACATTGAAAGGGAAGAAAGGAGGGAAGACTGTGGTTCAAGCCAGACCTGGGATAAGCGGACCTACATACTCCGGGCGCTGCGTACAGAGTAACCCGACGGAGCGGATCCCTGCAGCACGTATTCAAAATGTGTGATGCTTACGGTTGTACAGCAAAGAGGAGCCGTCTGCACGTGCATCAGGGTAAAGTGGGAGGGGTTCCTGGGCGAGCCTACATCTTATCGCGCGGGAGACGGCGACCGTGGAGGCCTAGCCAAATCTGTTGACAAGCAAGGGCGTTTGAGGGTGTACAGGCGCGGGCGCAGACAAGTCAAGTCGTTTTGACGATATATTTCGAGAGGACCAATAGGGAAGCTGTAGAACGTCCCTGGAGCGTAATGAAAATGCTTTCAATATCCAGGGTTGGTCAACCTGGTGAAACTCAGTACCATGATAGATGAAGGTCATCTCGAAGGCTGCAAGGTTTGGCTATGGCGCAGCAGCGGTCTCCATTTAGTCGGTAACACAGCATTCTACCTAGTCCCTGCGAATGCACACCGCATAGCCAATCATCCGAGATGTACTCGGAAGGATTGGTCGCACGTTCGGTGCTAATCGGAACCCTTTCGCAGTAGTAGTTGCAGTTTTCGTGTCTTCTGCAACACACCATAGATAAATCATGGCATGTCCATGTGCATCGCGACCCTGTAGTGCCGTAATACAAACTTTGCTCAGCTGTGGCGTATCTCCAATCGACGAAGAGTTCCATGGTAAAAAATTTGACGCGCATAAACAGCCCATTCAACATTTCTGGACGGTGTGCTGCCTGCGTCGGCCATTGGTAGATGTAGCGACAGGGCTGGAATCAGGCACATGGTGCGACCGCCGGGCCTGATCAGCTGGTTCCGATGCTGTGGAACAAAGAAGGACAATGTGCTACTTGGTTGTTAAAATGAGCGCATTGAAGCTGATTTCAAGATATGCAGAGTTGGGGTTCGTCATAAGATCCATCGAGAGGACGTCCTGGACCGACCACAAGACCGGTTTCAGTCTGTAGACCATGGAATAGTCGTTCCGGGGGCCGCGCTCTAGAAAACCGGGAGAATACGGGGTCTGCATGGCGGCAGAACTCGCCTTCCCATAGGAATCAGGATGAGCTGGATTCCTCATCTCCCGCGATTTCGGTATGCATAGTTCCTGGGATATACATTAATTAGGCGAGCACATAATCCTTCGCGTGCGCGGTAGAATGCAGCGTTCCTGGCAGGCTCCTTCTTGATCGATCTGGTCCATCCGGCATCGCATCGCGTGCGATCGCAAGAGCGCGGGGAAAAAAGGTCCGAAGGGGATTGCGCGGATTGTGATATCAAATTGATATCAAATTGAGGTCTAAACCTGCGCGAGTCATGCTGAGAGGTATTTGGGGGCTCACAGTGTCGAGATACGGGAGCACAAATCGAGTGGTTTCATCCTGTCGTCGTGCTGAGGGCTTGAAGGAAGTGGCGCTCGTATGGCGGCGGAGAACTGCGGTTCCGCGGGAACCTAATGCAGAGAGGCGGGCAACGTGGGAGAATGATTGCAGATAAGGATAGAGTGGTCGAGTAGCACACGCGCCCTACGCGCCCTAGAGACGAAGAAAAAATGATGGTTGTGCAATGCAAGTAGGTTTGAGAGGTGAGTGGTAGGAACAGTGACCTGCGCTAAGCCAGATGGGGACCATTCGCTGACCCTTAGTCGAGATATTATAGAGGACATGCGAACTCATGAATTGTAGCTGTCTCAAAATCGCCCTTGAAAACTCTACACGATGAACAATCTTTGCAGCAATTTCTAATTCGTGAGGGTAAGATTCTTGTGGAGAGGTAGGAAGCAGCAATCACTGTCTGAGTGGGAGGAGGTAGATGTAAGCTGCGAGGCTGCATGTCCCCCGTATCAAGACGTTTAACGATGTTTTAGGAGCTCAGCTATTTGACACTCAAACTTACTAATAGCATCAGCCCTGGGCTGCAAGCTAAGCGAAATCGGTTCCGCCCACGGTGATACTTCGACCGTTCTTTATCGGGGCCTGATCGTACCGGCGTGCGTAATCTCCACGCATACTTCCACTCTCAAGAGCACGGCCCCTTCGTCTTGTTCGCTGCCCGAACGCACGCGGTGCCCGCCGATCATCCGCCCCCAGCGCCAACCCACTCTCCTCTCCGTCCCAAAGACCCAACCGCGCCCATATACCTCTTTCCGTAGCGGGCTCACCCGATCGTCCCCTTTATGTTGAGAAGTACACAATCGATACACGACCGATGTGAGCACTTGAGGACTCCTCGTCCCTATGTCCCGGCTGCGAGACGTACGTCTTGTAGCCTTCACTGCCGAGGCGTGTTGACACCCACTTGAAGTGAGGAGTGGTGTTGCTTCTGGTATTGGCGTTGATTGGACACTGTTTATTCCTGGATGTTGTGAGTTGGCGCACCAAGGTTGGCAGCAGCGCCATGTAAAGGTTAGCGATTTCGGAGGTACGGGGATCGGGAATGCTCTACGCTTTTGGTGAGAAGGAAGTTTATTGGGGTTGGTTGGCAACGGGTTTATGCGGCGGTGGGCAGACGATGGGAGGCCCTCGAGCTGTGGGAGTTGGGGCACTTGAGGATCTATGTACATTGCGGCGGCTCGATGTCGCATCATTTGGAGTTCTAGGAATAAACTCGAGACTTACTTTGATACAGTATTGCGATGCCGGTGGAAATGTCAAAAAGAATTGGCATTAGATTATGATTTAAGAAAGTCGTGGAGCGGAACAATGATTTGTGGTCGGCGTTGTGGATTGATGTGAACGAAAAGGGAACTTGACAAAGTAACGGATCACAACGATGAGTGCAATGTGTGGCGTAATGACTAGGACCATAATGGGAGTACTTTGAATACTGGACTTAGAGAGATGAAGGTAGACAAGGCAGACGTTGTGTGAATACGTGGTAATATAGATGGTTCCTGGCTGTTCAGGGCAGTATGGTAATCTCAGCATGCGTGGGAGTAGTCGGTGGAGTGTAGTAGCTATTACTGCCTTCATCTGGGAGATGGTGACATGCAGGCGTAGACAGTGTGGTCGGACAACGAAGGCACCTGCTGTTTCGGTGCCTTGTGTGTGAGGTTGTACTCGGATCGTCGGCCCACCAACGCAAACATGGCTCCGCAACACAACGAACAGACGTTAGTCAGGATCGGGATGGCACCGCTGCCACCGTTGTTCCGTGGTTGTGTGCACATGCCTGGCACGTGGAGGCGCACCAAAGACCCCTAGAACTAATTTTGTATTGTGGCGAGGGCACGCTTACCGCTTCTGTCGAGTGCTCGTCATGTCGCGCCGTTGCGTTGGACATTCGGCCCCTGCTGGACAGGACAGGACAGGACAGGACAGCACATGTGCTTCGACATGATCAAGACAAGGTGTCGCTCGGGAATGCACCCCCCTCTGCATTCACTCGAGCGACAGGACTGCTGCTCCACACTTGAGCGGCGTCGAGGGCTGCATGATCATGCGCGACCCTGCGTGGACGGGCGGATCCGCCAGGCCCAAAGGCAGCTAGGTGGCCGTCAAGGCCGGCACTAGCGCCCCAGGCTTCACCCCCTTCTGGCACCCAGGGCGGCTGACACGCCCCGGATCCATCGTCTCGTCTTTCGCTGCTGCGCCAATTCTCTCTCCCTCCCTTTCCCCTTCTCCATCGCAACCCATCTTGTGTGCTTGTCGTTCGCTGCCCGCCCTCTCCGCATATTGCGATTAATCCCCCTTAATTCTCCCCACACTCGCTATTTTACCCCCCCGGCCGAATCCAGGGAAGCCCAGCACACGACTCGACCAGTCCCGAAGCCCACCTCGTTCACGCCCCGTTCGCCGCTGTTTACCCCGGATCCCCTCGCGCCTGCAGTTTCATCGCGAACCTTGGAAGCAGCGTTCTACGCAACCGCTTGGTCCGTTTATCGTCGCGTGGGCCACGACCTCTTTGACAGCTGCACTCCGCGCTTAGCTCCCTTACACAACAGCCAACGCCCGCTCAACGGCCGCCGCCACCATGGTCCGACACACGTTCACAGCAGCCCTCGCGGCTGTCGCCTTCGTCGGCTCCGCGTTCGCGCAGAAGGGATCGCGCGAGGCCAAGTGCCCTGCTGATGCGCCGTGCGGTGGTTGTACGTACACGACCATGAGCCACCTTGCCGCCCTCGACTAACGCGCGCACAGTGTACAACGACTGCGGTGTCGGCGCCTTCTGCCTCGGCGGATGCGACGTCACCACCTCCCACAGCATCGATGCCTGCGTACCCGGCCCCGTGTGCAAGTCCGGCGACTACAAGCTTTCCTCGCTCGACGACATCCAGTCCATCGACAAGTACCTCGGCGACAACTCCAAGGTCAACTGGCAGCTGCAAGGCCAGCCCCTGTTCTGGGACGACTCCATGGTCCTCACCATGGCCGAAGGCACCTCGGGCACCCTCATAGCTTCCACCTTCTACGTGTGGTACGGCAAGATCTGCACCAACCTGCGGACGAGCCAAGGCAAGGGCGTCGTCACCGCCTTCATCATGATGTCTGACGTCAAGGACGAGATCGATTTCGAGTTTGTGGGCGTCGACACCAACCACGCGCAAACCAACTGGTACTCACAGGGTGTCACCGATTACAACCAGGGCGAGAATCTCACCGTGAGCGGCGACACCGTCTCCAAATCCCACGAATACTGCATCGACTGGACGCCCGAAGAACTGACATGGTCCATCGACGGGGCCGATTTGCGCAGCGTCAAGAAATCGGACACGTGGAACTCGACCTCGAACCGCTTCGGCTTCCCACAAACCCCATCTCGCATCATGATCTCACTCTGGCCCGCCGGTCTCCCCACAAACGCAAAGGGCACCGTGGACTGGTCTGGTGGCGAGATCGACTGGCAGTCAAAGTACATGCAGAACAACATGTACGTCGCCGTCGTGAGAGACGTCTCCGTCAAGTGCTACGACCCGCCAGCGGGCATCAAGAAGAGCGGCAAGCAGACGTACAAGTATACCGATGCCAAGAACCCGACCAACAACACCATCGAGATCACCGACGACTTCACCATCCTGGGCTCGCTCGAGGGCAGCGGCGAGGACCCCGGCGAGGCTTCCAAGTCTACGAAGACTGCCACCGGTGCTAAACCCACCAAGACGGTAGCGCAAGTTCCTGGTGGAAACCCAGGTGGCGGCAACCGCGAGGCCGAGCCTACGTCGGCTGGATCACAGCAAACGGGCGCCGCCGGAGGCGAGGCTGCACAAACAGGTACCCCCGGTAGCGGCCAGAAATTCGATCAAGGCATCGCCACCACCGCCGCCGGCGTCGCTCTTGGACCCGGTCTTGACAAGGTTGGCGGCTCTACGCTGGCCATCGTTGTCGCTGTCTTCGGTCTGCTCGTACTATAAGCTTATTGTACGCTACGTGCTTAGCCGTTTTCAACTGTATCTCTCGGTGTACCGTATCTCGATTCCTAGCCGGAAGTAACGACTTTTCGCACCCTCTCGAGGAGCTCTGTGAACTCTGCATCTTCATCTCCAGGCCCATTATTTCTACGATTTGCTTATGAGTACATTTTGAGTTGGCGAGGGCGTTTGTCTATATTCCTCGGTTGTTTTGGAAGTCGAAAGCCGGTTGTCTATATCCTCTCCTTTCTTGTGTGCATTTGGGAGCGAGTCGCGGATGAGTTGGTGTGGTTGCATGGCATTGTACCACACGGCTAATTGCTGTACGGGAAGCGAGTTGAATGGTGCTGGTGAATACATCTGCTTCTTTTGGATATCGTTTGTTCACATGTATGCATTTATTGGGAGGTGTAATTCCTGATGGGAATGCTGCGGGGTTGAAGGGCACTCCTGTCGTCGCTCCTTGAACAGAACAGAAAAAGAGATGGGGTGGGAAAGATCGCCTACGATGTGTGCGTGAAATTGAGAATGGAAACTTTTCATCATTACATGTTGGTGGGCATTATGTGCACTGCTCACGGTGATTGTGTGTCGTCGTTGGTCAGTGTTACTCTAGCGCTGCGGACTGAACAGGTCTCTGAATCGAATTAATATGATTCTACACCTCGAAATTTCCAACCGTTCTAGGTGATCCTTTTTTCTGAATTCGACTCAATCTCGTCGTACTTACGCTGGTTGGCCGCGTCCTCTCATGATCTGAGTGTGCACCTATTTGGTACTTTTCCGACTGAGCAGTATAACCACGAACATAGACTAAGACTCCCTCTCCACTTGATTGCGAGGTGGTTCGTTACGGGCTAGGCATACTTACGTACCTCGACTGGTGGAGAAGGTGTGACATGAAAGTACTGATGTGTAGGTTCGGGGGTTTCGGGGCTTCGGAGGAGGACGTCCTCCATATACCGTCGTTATGTGCGTTTTGGGACGACGGCGAGCGCCATGGATGTAGGGCAGTGCTTTGAGTGGCGAGAAGGAGGAAAGCAAAACGTTCATTGAAGGGTTTCAGGATCTATTTTAGTGTGGCGTTCGTATGTCGATGGAGTGCTCTGGGACCATGTTGTTGAAAATCCATTGCTTTGGAAGATGCGAGAAGAGCGTACGAATGTTATATCACTATCTTGACAACACGACCGATCCCGTGTCGTTGGCGTTGTGTTATTTGGGTCTTTTGGGTCTTTTGCTCAGGCATGCGACACGCAGCATCCGGTGTAAGACAAGTACCTTGATAAGGATTAGTTCATGATTGAGCATCTGCGTGTGAAATTTTCCGATGGAGAAGAGCGTGGTGGATTGTGTCCCAAGAATACAGGAGTATCTAGCTTGGAAACCCCTCTGGCGTACTTCTCCCAGACTTAGAAATGTGTGGTCCAGCTTTGTCTTCCCAAGACTCACAGCCTCTTGTTTTTATAAAAGAACGGGGAAATTCATGTGACGTCGCAGTCAAGTTTTGTGCAAGTGATGAGTTCAATCTGAATCAGTAGGGGTAAAATGTATAAATAGTTAGACGCTATGCTCACTCAAGGGAACTTACGGAGACCCGTATCTGGAGAAGTGGAGGAACATTAGCAGTACGCTGTGGCTTCTGAAACCACGGAAGATGACCCTATGAACAAGAAAGGAGTTGTTTAAGATACAACGTAGGAATGTGTTGATGTTGGGAGGCTATCCATGCCAAAAGAGGAGTCTAAGATCCAGGAAGGTCCTAATGCACGAATAGCGCAATAAAGAATTAAATGACGCATTGTTTACTCTTCTCAAGTGCGACCTCCCCAAAGAGATTACTCCATGAGGAGGTTTCGTATAGCTCTAAAGATAGGAGGAAGTATAGACATTCAACGAATCCATTTAATAGGTGCAACGGAAATACTCAGGTGTCTTTCGTATTCTTTCCTTTCCACACATTGAGCGACCAAAGTCTTCCTTTGAAGATTCTGCGGAATTCCCGCACGAGGAGAATATACCTCAAGTCTGCGTGATTTTACCCCAATCTCCCAGCCACGAACGTGCTCGGGAGGGATTATGGCAACTCTGCGGATGCGGAGAACGTACTCAAAGACGTATATGGTAGGCCGTCTTGGACCATCGGAAGCTCAAATTTGTATTCTTGATGCAAGATGACGAGCAGAAGAGGCCCCTCCATGTGAACGCTTGCGTGACGAATATGACATGCCGGACCAAGCTAGGGTGAACGAGCTCGTGTCTTATGGTCTCTCAGGCCTCTACTTCTGAACACGATGATACTTTGATCGGAAGAAGGTTCGCTCCACGCCCTGCGCGGCAAAAAGTGACGTTTAATAACGAAAGCGTACGCTCGTCTCACCGGTAGGCGAGTTGAACAGAGACGCCATGGAGACGTTGAAACCTACTACTCGAGTGTGCGACCAGAGGACATGTCAAACTTGGCTGGTCCGTTGGACGCATTCATCCGCGATAGACAGCGAGACCGCAGATGATTCATCACGTGTATTTCTGGAAATGATTATTGACCATGTGAGGATTGTTCTGTCGATCCTGTTTCACTTGCGCACCCGCCCATGGATTTCAAATCGTCGATCTTACTCTTTCAGTACCAGCAGAGATTTGTCCATGACACTATTGTGATACTTGCTGATTGTCAGGAGGAGGGCGACTCGAACTGGGTAGGATTAGCTGGATTTCTATATGTTCAAGATCAAAGTCCATTTTCATGAAGGGATGTGTCGTGAAACGATCTCGAGCAAGTTCTCGACCTCGGGGCTTCAGCGTCAGGCAAATCAAGAGCCAGCCTTCAAAATTCCGCATGCGTGTTTGCGGATCTCTTCATGGATCTTGATTACATGCGACGTCACGCGTGTTCACCAATCGACTAGTGAGATGCATTGGGACTGTCACTTTTTGAAGGACCGTGAGCATTTCGCCCCTCGTGTTCGTGATTTTGATAATGCTTAGTGCCATGTCTTACTTGATATGGGACCTCGCTCGATATATCTTATTCCGGCGTCGGCGCATTCTTCGTGAGCAGCCGATGTCGTCTGCCGAAGGAAAGTCGGACGGGAGGAGCAGGGCTCCAATAGGGAGAGTTTGCAGGGTGAGAGCGGTCTGGAGAAAGGAAGCAAAGGTAGATCCTGCGGCAGGATCATCTCGGACTTAAGCGAGGAAAGGTCGGGGCCAGGATTTGCCCACTGGGTAAATTGTGATCCGCCACTAGTAGCTACACCGGTAATGGGAATCCACGAGATACCGGAGCTCGGCCCAGCTGGAAAGATTGTGCAAGTTGAACGGAAGCGGTTGAGGCGAGCGCATTGGATCGTGAAAATCCCGCATTGCTCGGCGTCAAGGTTAGGACGAAGCATTAAGGTCCTCGAACCTACAGAACCAAGAAACCAGGTCTCGGGGATGCGGTGCGGATAAGCGTACAAAAAGGGGTCAAGAACAATCCGGGGATCATGACTCGTAGTTGCTAGCTCCCCATCGCAGATCGTTCCAATTCGCCGGGGTACGTTTCCACAGGTTCCGATGCGCTAAAGACATCGCGTCAACGACCCCAGCGCACAACATGCATGAACGGATTCAATGATCGGTCCGGTCCAGTGGGGACGCCGTAGAAGCGGGACGAATCACACTCCTTGCGAACTTCTATTGAAATCTTAGGACCTGGCGATCCCGACTCCCCGCACTCGTGGATGGCTGACACATCGTCGATGCATAATCCATGACGTCTCCCCCGGTATGCCAGATCACGTCTATGAGGGCAAGAACTGTTCAAGGTTGACCTTCTGAGCGGTTGTAAAGCGTGTGTGCTCCCCGAACGCACCCGCAGTTTGGAAGCATATGTCACCCTTCCCGTTCATACCTCCCGCAGCTCAGTCGCCAAGATAGGCAAATGTTGTCTCTCGCGCGCCCTGATTGAGGGGACGGGCTTCCCATTCCGAAAGGATCAAGAAATGAAAGCTGCAAGTGACAGCTCGCTAACTTAGCTCCCTTGCACACTAACCTAGCCCGCCACTACAAACCTTCTTGACGGCTGCTAAGAGCCACGCGGTTGGGGTCAAGGGGGTGCCAGCTAGCGGACTTTGCACGAGTCAATACGGGGATTAAGAAGTGGTTGTTTCCCCGCTGGGACCGTACAGTTGGTTTTCTCAGGCCACTTCGTTGGAGCCACCATCCGCACCCGTCACTTTACAGTTACTTAAGTGTATACACTTGTGCGCCATGCCCCATCGATCCTGGGCAGAAACGCGTCCAGGCCGCTGGGAACGACCGCAGTCTTGTCTTGAAAAAATTGGTCTGATCAATCGCAATGTGGACAAGGCTCTCGACCGCGACAATTGGGCAAAGACAGCCGTGGCGAAGCTAGATTTCCATCCCAACCTCGGCGACCCTGAATCAGCACTGAAGATTGCATGGAAGCAAGTTCGATACAATTACCCAGAGGTCGCCGCCTTCCCCTACAATGGAATCTACATGTATCGGATCGGAAACCCCGAACAAGTATCGCTATGGGTGTCCGCCACCTTCGTGGTTGAGGAAGAATTGACAGTGGATCAGCTCTTCGGACATCTGCCTCGAAGCGAGCAGATGATGTGCTACTTCCTACCCAAAACTTCAGAAATACTCGTTCGATCGCCTCACTATCGGCTTGATGCCCGCGGCGCAATTTTCTGCCTCAATTATCTTATCCAAGCTCTCGCGAACCCAGATCCAGTGCTTATATTTGGAGGATGCGCAACGAACCTTTCGCCCAGCATCGACGAAGCCCTCGACATACCAACGGCGCAATCAGAGTATACGCCCAATATAGAGGAAATGGCCACAAAGCGTCTCGCTGCTCTACAACCGAGCCATCCCCTTCTCGAACTCACACCAAACATTACAGCAAAACAACCACGAGCGACAAAGCGACGGTTCATCAAATTATCTAGAAGTGAAACGCGGGCAGTCTTGAAAGGCTGTGAAGCATCGCGGATGAATCTGACTGCAACACTGCACTCCGCGCTCATTAGCGCCGTGGCAAAGCTTGCACCACCGGACGAAGTCAACAGTTACATGGCATCCTTTCATTGCGACCTCCGCTTCCTCATCCCTGACTCGAGTCATACCAAGAACGCGCCAACGACTTGCACTAGCATCATCACCACCGAAGTGGAAGTATCCCCTTCGACAGACATCCGATCCTACTACAAACAACTTGCACCCGTGTACGCAACCGGATACGATCCATATCTCGAATCTACAGCCTGCTACCACGAGAAGCTAGCAAAGGCCCTATACGCTGGTGGCAAGATAAGCGGCAACGCAGACGGAGCCGCACAGCCGCGCTTCGGCCCTCTTGGTATCATCGAAAAGCAACTTACGAAGGAAATCAAGGACGTGGTGAAAGTCAAGGACTTTTGGCTGGGTGCGGAAACTTTGACGAAGCGGAAGATGGTGCACACATGGGTGCATGAAGATCAGATCGTGTTTAGTTGCTGTTACAACGAGAGCTTCTGGGAAGATGCTTTTGTGGAGCACTTCTTACAGGCTATCAAAGACTGCTTGTTAGACGAGGTCGCTCTTGTGGGATTAATGAAGCAGGCGTCGATGAATTGATGCTGGTCGTGCAACTTGGAGTAAGAGGCGCAACCTTTCAGCGTACACGTGCGTGGATATGATAGTCAATGTTGAATTTAATACATGAATCCTCTGCTCAGACACTCTGGCTGGAGGGATAATATTTCGATCAAAGGTACTTTCAAATGTACAAAGCTACCGTAGAGGGCGTCAGCGTGTGACTGTCAGTGCGTAATTTCTTATGCATGTCGTAGGCCCGTATTAAAAGAGTAATCTTGAAGAAGAAGTAAAGTCGTTATACTGCATCTCCTCTCATCCTCAATAATTTTCAGTGCCAGCTGTCCAACGGCTTTCATCGATTGTTTTCACATCCAAAGCTCTAGCAGGCAGCATCGAGTATCTCGGACGGCAGCGACCTGCACTAGCAAACAAAACCGCGTCTCATCTCTTGAGCTCTACTTTTCCGTCCTGCACAACTTCTCCCAATCCCACTTTTTCCCCAGGTTGGTCGAGCAACGCAGGCTTCTGCTGCACTTCCTCAGCATTCGAGTTGGACTGCACCTCATGAGACGTTGCTTGCGGACGATGTCTTCCGCGCCTGGGACCCTCTGCTGAACCTTCCTCTTCCCCATACATGAATGGAGCTGTGCTCAATTTCCGTGCAGCACATCTGCAGTACCACACGGCCAGCGCAACAGTGAGGACGATCATGGCAGCGGTAAGGCCGGCGAACACACCGACCTTCTGATTAAAGGTGAAGCCGCGGACGGGAGACGGTGTGCTCGAAGCAGCGCTTGATGTTGTTGTGGGTGACACCATTGTGCCTGCGGTTGGAGATCAGGTCCGGCTTTGCCGAGGTGTGCGTGAACGACGTAGTGACAGGCTGAATCAGTCGAAAGTATCCCTGAGGTGCGGGCGCATGGAAAACGGAGGTGTGCGCGTGGTGATGCGTTTGTTGCTGTTGTGCGGGGCAATCGTTAAGAGCAGATGTGGACAATCCCGGGCCAGAATCTATATCAAGGTGGACTTAGCCCCCACGATAGTCTGCTATACGATAACGCTAGCTCCTGCGAACTTCCAATAGCGTATTTTGTTCCACCTATTAGATCTCCACTACTCTACCCTGCTGTGTCTATTGCGGTAATGTTCCCGTCTGAGGTTTTTACCGGTCATAAAACTTGACGCGTCCCGCCTTATTGTACCTCATATTCCTTGCCTCACGACACATTCGCAAAGAAATGTGATGCTACTATCGTCTGCTTCGTGATTTTTATAGACTTGAGTCGTAACTCACATCGGGGTAAGTCTCTCAGGGTAACTTCAGGGCCAACACCGGATTCTCCTTACCTCGTTTGAGCGTACGGACTCAGTGTAGCATTCGTTCCATGGATCCAAATTGCAAGCACTTCCAGTGCTGTCCAACTTCCCAATCCCGCACCCTACGTACTTAGACATTCTAATACTTGGATGTGCCTCGTCTCAAGTGACCGATAATGCGGGCCACGACCGAACTCGCGTTCAAGTACGATCTTCTAGCACGGTTGTAAAACCAAAACTTAAAAACTTATATCTGCTCGTTTGCCGGTTACTCACTCTACACGCACCACAGAACGTTTGAACGTGGACTTGAGAGTCCTCCAAATCCCACAGAACAGCAAATCAGAGCACGCCATGCTCGTCCTTTGTACTCGTCTTCAAGATCTTGACCAGATGTGTGAAGAAAAGGAAGAGATGCCGACGGAAGAAGGCTTTATATACACCAAGGTTCGAGGTGTCAGAACATATTGGTATCCATGAAATCCCCCTTCATGCACCCCGACCATCCGAACTCCACACCCTTCTCTCTAGCCACCCCGCAACACTCTCCATGATGTGCATCACCCACCCCCAATAACATGTACCGCATCATCCCAGCACACCAATAATCCCAACAGAACCGACATCAAAAAGGGAAATCAGAAACCGACACCACGTTCATTCATGCCTCTCCCCAGCTATCCGCCGAACGCCCAGTTCAGGTCCTTGAAACCACAATCTAGTATTCCCAAGCCACGCCATTCCATCTTAGTTGATCCAATCCTGTAAAGGTGTGTATAGAAGAGAAGAGGAAGAGCACAATTTGGCGCGAATATATATAGATGTACTTCTCGCGGCTCTGATACTAGATGGATATTTCTCTGATCTTCTATCTCGGCCAATACTACCTGTCAATTTGCGCAGTGTCTGACGCGCGGCAGATGTGCGCCACCGAGAACAGTGTCACGACGTCACGACGGCACGACCAACACAACGGCAAGTAAGCTGAACTGAACAAGCAAATTACTCTTTCATATTTCATTATCCCCATCCACCAGCCATCTTCATATCATCCATCCGTCCTTGTTTCCTCTATCCGTCCAGAGCCATATCCCGCCCCGCCCCCTCCCAAAGATCCAAGTGATATTCAAAGACCTGCTCCATTCATCCTACTGCCTTCATGCACCCATATCGCGACACCACCTGGTATCCAGAAAGCCCCCGCCCAGCCGACCAGAAAAGTCGTCGTCTTCATTCCAGACATGCCATGCATCATCAAAAGTGGAAAAAGAAAAGAGCATACAACTACAACGGGGAAATCCCACTTTGGCGACTCCTTCAGATCTTTTGCTGAAGTTCTGCGACATCGCTGGTACCCCAGCTCCGCCTGCTCCAGAATTCGTGTCGCTAGCCGCTCGCTATAAGAAGCGGAAATGCCCGAACGGCAGTAGCGTTCGGAGTTGTTGCGTTGACCTCGGGTCATGCACGCAGCACAATCTGCCCATGGAGCGCCAATGCGAGAGAGTTGCAAGCGAGGAGCGTCGAGCTCTCAATTCAAGCAAATGCGGGTGAGTGGTTAAAACATAGGGTGAAGCGAATGTCGTGACTGTGTTGAATCGTGTCCATCCACGCTGGCATGTATATCGTTACGGTTTGATGTCCAAACGCCGCCGATGCGATAAGAGACTCCTGTAGACAATTGTTCGCAGTATGAGCAATTGTTCGCAGTATGAGCAATCAACGGACTTGATTAGCCCGAAAAGTGAAAATCGAGTAGCCACAAGGGTCCTCAAGGCTTCGCCTCTTGGCTGTTGCGTTGACTGGAGGGTTCAGGACTCGCTTCGACTCCCTCCATCGGCCCACCTGCTGTTCTTGAGAAGGGTCCTTCCGTCGCGGTAGGCGTGCCGAGCATCTCCTTTGGGTAAGGTTCTAAGTCTTTCGTGCTGGTGGAAAACGTCGAAATGATGGGAGTGTAGGTCTTGTGTTCGGCTTGTGTAGGCGTCTTCGCCTCCGGTCCCGCCGAAATGGGCGAGAGGAGGCCTTCAGGTGTTGCCTCCTGCAAGATCGTGTTTCCGTTCATCAGACCGTTCAAACCGCCTTCAATGTCGCGTAGTAAGCGAACGTACTCCTCAGGTACTAATCCGCTCTCGCCGGTCTTCGGATCCTGGGCGACAAGCCATCCCTGTCCGTGTCGGTATGAGACGAGGATTATTTGTCCCTCAATCAGCGGCAGCTCGTTGTCGTTTTCCCGCTCGAAGTCGAACAGCGCAACCGCTTTGCCGTGCATCTCCTCTTCCGGCGAGGCAATCGTGAACTGATAGTCCCGAGAAAATCGGCTCTCATCGTTGAGGAAGTCGTCTGGCTCTGACATCTCCTCGTCCGAGTCATAAGGGGGGCCATCGCTATCGGTGTAGGCGCGTTGAGGCAGGGTCGTCGCGAAGTGTGAATCTCGTCTCGAATGGCCAGACGGGACCTCTAGTGATGACGACTGTCCTGGAGGATACGTGATATACTCTCCGCTGGGCCCATTTGCGGCTTCGCTCGTCTCGCCCCCAAAATACAACGGACTGCCTTCGCCATTCGTGGTCGTGTATGAGCCTCGTCGGTGGTCCTCTGCGTATCCCCTTCGACCGCGGGTTTGGTCGAAATTGACAATGTTCGATTTGTGTTTCTTGTGTCGTGTGTGACTAGTGACCACTGGACTAGAAATGTCCTCGTCTTCGCTGTATGGCGGACCGCCGTCATATGCCGTCTGTGGTAATTGTTCGCCGGCGTCGCGGGATGTTGCAGACCACCCTCCTCGATCCGTGTGCCACGGGACCGCCGGCGGGTCGGACAACCTCCTGCTTACTTCGCTCGCGGGTGTGGAGATGTCCGAGGGGAGCTCTGGAAGCGGGCCGTAGAAGAGTGGCTGTATGGGCGTGTAGGCGAAATCCCGCACAAGTGTGTAGGGAAGGCTCGAGTGGAAGATGGGGAAGGCGAGCGATTGCGGCCGAGATCGTACTGACTGCGTGTTCGATGCGTTGGAAAAGGTGGAGAGGCGTTTGTTGGCGTTCACATATGAGCTCGCGCGCTCCAGTTTGGCTTTGGAGGGTGGTGAGGTGACCAGCGGAGGTAGCGATGTGCGGTTCGCGCCCGCCGGTGTCAAAGAGCCAGGCTCGCTCCTGGGCGATATTATGTCGGCGGCCATGGCGGAGTATTTCTGCCGCCCTCGAGCAACGACCCCCTCTGCGATGTCGTCCAGCCGTCGCAGATCGGCGGGGTCGTGTTTCTGTGTGTCGGTCATGCGAGGTGGTTGAGACCTGATGCAGGTTCGGGTTCTTGGATTGTCGGTGGTGATCAGGCGCGGGACTCGCGAGTGCGGCGATGATATGGGCCGTCCCCAGGCGCCGCTGCGGGTGAGACGTGCGGATCCGATGCAGAGGCGCGAACGACACGACGCACCGCCAGTTGAGGTCCGTCTGCCGACGTCGAGCGCAAAGGTGGCGGCTATACGGCGCGAGTCACGGTCGGTCGGTACCTGGCGGCGGTTCGTCGAGGCTGATTCGATGCGCGGCGGAACGACTCGATGTTTTGATGCGTGTTTCGAGGGAAAGCACGCCAATGGGCCCAGGGATTGCGCTTAGGGCCTTCTGGAAGCGACAGCGAGGAACAAGACGAGCCCGGCGATTGGGGCAGCGGGCGGCGAGGGTGGTGATGGCAGTGTAGCGGCTGGGGAAGCGCTCGCTCGGCAGTAGGTTGTGGTTTGGTTGTGGGGGGACAACCCTGGCGCTAAGGCTTACCCAGTGAACGGCCACAGCACGGAGCGGCAGCGATGCGGGCAGGCGGTCGGTCGCGAGGGCGGCGCGCAGTCGGGCTCAGAGGGCGAGCAGGTGCGGCCGACGCAGCGGGCGGATGCGGCGAATTTGAGCGTGTGCGTGTGCGTGTGAGTGCGTGCGAGGAGCTCGGGGCGGCGGCGGCGGCGGGCGGGCGTGGTTTGTCGGCGTCGTGGTCGCTGTGGATGGAGGACTGAATGCAGGCAAAGTTATAAATAACTCCCCACCGCTAGAGGGCCTGTTGGACGTTTCAGATGCGAATTGCGCGGGCAGGCAGCGACGCAGCGCATCGCATGCTCGACGGGACGAGATGGCTCGGGTGGCGGACGGCGAGAAGAGACGGGCGCCCGGAGACGTGGTGAAGACGCAAGCGCGGCGCAGGGCAGGACAGGACAGGCGTCTCTTCTTTCCCGTGGGCTGGCATCAAGCCTCGTGGGAGACGCCGTAGCTGCTTTGTGTCTAGAGCTCCCACCTGAAACAGCCCATGCCAAACGCGACCAGGACACCTCGGCGCGCTGCACACCATTCCACCCACGCAGATCGCCCTCGCCGGCCGTCACGCGGCCCAGTGCAGTGACGCCCGATGGCGGCGACGACGACGACGACGACGACGACGACGCCGGCATGACAGTGCTGCAGCGCGCGTGGGTGCGCTGACAACAGCAGCATGTCATCCCGTCCCAGCCCATCTCGACGCCAGAGCAGCACCACCATGGCAAGCAGATGCAAGCAGATTGCCCCGTCATCTCGTCTGACAAGCCGTGGACGGACTGGGCCGCTCGCGCGCCAACATGCAAGCAGAGCCGGGCTGGCCTGTTTCGGTGTCGACACCTCATCTCGCACCCTATAAAGGCCAATGCTATGGGATCCAAGCGCGCCAGGAACAGGCAGTGCGTCCGCGCGAGACATCGACATGGTCAAACTGCACCCCAGACGTCCCAATGTCCCATCACCGTGGCTCTTTCATCCTGATGTCTGATGCTCGACCGTCTACACCGCCTTGGGATGAAAGATTACCCGCGGAGAATTAGTCAGCCGCCAAGCCATGCCCGCCTACTCCAGCCCACAATCTCTGCACAGCTCCTCCCTTCGACCTCGAACACCCACCACATACCCGGTGTCAGCGCCGCCTCGTGACCGTCTCTCTCACATTCGAGGCTACACAGCTTCAATAGCGCCTTGTCCTATGTCCTGTAAGTTGCTCACCCGCATTACGCATGCCCCCCCGCAAAATGATGAACCCATATATTGGAGCTGTCCTATTTTTCCATGAGGACTACAATATTACGCACTGAAAATTCTGATTCGCTTGCATGAGCTTGCTCTGCTATTCTATCGTCTGCATGAACGAACAGAGACTGACCATGCAAAGAAACCTGCAGCACGAGGGCGAGCACGGCATCACGACACCTGTCTCAGCCAGCCATTGTTGCCCCTTCCTTTCATCATGTCGGCCGACCCGCGGCTGAGGTCGAGGGCCCAACAACAGCCTGCGGCCGTTCCTCCTCCACCACCGCCACCCGCAGACCCGCAACCGATGGGTCTGGATGGCGCCAATGACGCCCCTGCCGGCCAGAAGGACGCCGTCGTGGACAGGTTCAATCTCAAGTTCTGCACCGTGTGTGCGAGCAACCAGAATCGGTATGTTGCCTCTACTACCTTGGAGACATGAGCTGACCCACCAGGTCCATGGAAGCACATCTGCAGCTCGCGTCAGCGAACCTTCCCACCATCTCCTTTGGCACCGGTTCGCTTGTACGCCTGCCCGGGCCGACCGTCCATCAGCCCAACGTCTATCACTTCAATAGCACCACCTACCAGGAGATCCACCAGGAACTAGCCACGCAGAACACGCCGCTCTACACGGCGAACGGCCTGCTCAACATGCTTGGCCGCAACCTCACCATCAAAGGCTTTCCTGAGCGGTTCCAAGATTGGGTGCCGGGCAAGCCGCGCCTTGAGCATGCTAGCGACCAAGGTGCGGCCGGCACTGAATCCGGTGCTGTGGACGTTGTTGTTACGTGCGAGGAGCGCTGCTTTGACGCTGTTCTGGACGACCTGCACAACAAGGGAGGCAAGCTGAACCGACCAGTTCACGTCTTCAACGTTGACATCAAGGACAATCACGAAGAGGCGCTTGTTGGTGGCAAAGGCATTCTGGACCTTGCACTGAGCCTGAATGAGGCTGCCGGTAAGGAGAGGGAAATCCACGGAGACAACGGCTGGGACCGAGGCAGTGGCTCGGCACGAGGTGGCTTTGATGAACGCGTACCTGATATTCTTGCGGCATGGCAGGAACGGTGGCCGAACCTTCCCGCCTTGTGGAGTCTGGCTTGGGTCTAAGGATTGGCTCTTTTGGTTTCGATATTGCGTTTGTCTCTTTTTTTCTTGGACATTATGATACCCAGCATAGGCACGGCGTTTTATCTCACGATTTCAAAGATACTCCGACACGACTCAATCAAGTTGTCATCACATCATTACTCTCTACGTCTCCTCTCCTCTCACTCCTTCACCACTTGGTCAGCTGCTGGTAAACAATGATCAACATCGTGTGTAAGGTGGAAGTAAAGGAGCTTCGATTTTTACCGAGCCCGTGTAGAGCTATTTGCAAAAAATCGAAACCTTACAAGGTAGATTTGTTAAAAAGGAAACCCCATTTATACCACCATATCTCCCAATACCTTTTACTCAGGGCTTCCAATCCTCCGCATCGACAGTCTTATCCATACCGCAGCCCAACTCGTTACATCCCATAGCCGACGACATGGGCATTTCGTGCTTAGGACACTTCTTATGATCTGCCGCGAAGTATTCGTGCGTTACTTGTTGGTGTTTCGTGACTGGGTGTACTTTGCTACATGGTCCTTTGCGCTCTGTTGCTCCGGAGCACTCCACGAGTCTAGTAGCGACATTCGGATTGGCAGCGCCAGTAATAGTAATGTTGGATCATGCACATGGTAGGGGCGCGGTGGTGTTGTTTGCTTTGGGAGGAGGGTCACGCTGGATGGTGTGGATGTGGATCTTTTAGTGTTGTTATTTGATGGTGTTGATAGGTGTTTACGCTATCGCTAGTACCTCGTGGCGGGGAATGGGAGTAAGGGTAGTTCCATCGATCGAGTATCATAGCTTGCAGTATGAGAACAAATCCTGTTGTATGGGCCATCGATACGGTGCTTCACTAACGATGCACAAGTTTTCATAGTAATGACTTGACTTGCTGTGTTTTCAAGGGCACACAATCTGCATTGCGAGTCCTGAAACGAACGCTGCCATCGAACGCGACATGTTGACAGGTTTGCGACACCCCGAACCATGGGGCTTTGCTGCTGTTTGCTTCCGTCCAGTGGCGGGGCTGAGTAGAATTTTGGAGTAAGCGGATGCACATTGACAAGAGGACGTCCATTGAAGGGATAGATAAGTACAGAGAAGGAGGGCAAGCAGACAGGACCTTCTAGGGTGAGCATTAAATGCAGATTTTAATATCATTACCCCACCACCCAGCACCAACAACGACGAAGACTGCCGACGTTCGCTCAATAACTGATTTTCAGTTGAGCTTCTTCAACTTTCAACTTTCTTTCTAACACGATTCCCTAATGTCGACCTGCCATGCCTCCCGTCATCACCGAAACTCCCTAATACGCTCCTCGCACCACTCCGCGAATTCCACTCCCCTCCCCTCCACACTCGCCACTAAATCCTGCCTCAACGCCCGATGTCTCCTCCCCCAGGGCACCACATACCCCCCCTGATCCTGCATGCCCAACTCCGCGCTCAGACTTGCCCAAAGCTCCGTGTACGCCCCATACTTCGCATCATACAGCAACGGCCGCAACAGCAAGCTTCCCAGCGAAGGAACATGGCGCTGTAGTTTTGTGCGCAGGTTGCCAGGGTTCTGGGCGATGCTGAGGATGTTGTTGGAGGCGATGGCGGGGAGGGATCCGAAGTAGCAGGCGAGGTAGTAGTTGCCGAGTTTGGAGGCGGCGTAGTTTGTCGCGGGGGAGGTGGCGGAGTTGGGTGGATTGAGGATGGTGGACATGGGGAAGCCGCCTTTAGGGGCGGAGATATCGACAGCGAAGGAGGCGGCCCATACCACACGGACGGAGCCGGGAGCGGAGTTATTGGAGGCACCACTTTGCGCTGCGGTTACCAGAGCGGGTGTGAGGAGGTGCGCGAGGAGCAGATGTGCGACGCAATTCACTCCGACTTGGAGTTCGAGCCCTTGTGCTGTCGTGCTGCCCGCGGGAGGAATCATCACGCCCGCATTGAGGACGAGGACATCGATCTTGTCGGTTTTCTGGAGTAGCTCTTCCGCCTTTGCTTTGATGTTGGTGAGGTCCGAGAGGTCGATGTCGATGCCATCGATGACGCCTGCCGCGTTGCCATTTCCGGAATTGGACGACTTGATCTCGTCGATGGCGGCGGAAACGGTGTTTATGGAGCGGCCCGTGATGAAGACGGTGCCGCCGGCATTGTACAGTATTTTTGCGAGTTCGAGACCGACGCCAGAGGTGCCGCCCGTGATGACGAAGACTTTGCCATGTTGGGAAGTGAGATTCGCTTCGGTGAGGGTTGGTGCCGGGGGGAAGGATTGGGACCAAGCGTTGCCCATTGTGAGCGGTAGCGTTATGAAGGATAATTCTTAGGAAAGTGTTTGACAAGTTGGAGTACCTGTGTTTTAGTTCGAGGACGTTGCAGCCTCGGTCTTATACCGTGAAATCTCGCTTTGATGCGAGATAGTCAGCAGGGGTGGCGGATAACCGATCTCGGCGGATTTATAGCTAAAACCATTCTGGACCACGAACGCATCGGTCCCGAGACACTTCCTTCCTGCACGCTGCGATTTTGTAGCTATGCGATATCCCAGCTGAGCTACTTTGTCGGCCAATCGTGCCCCACCATTGTGGCCGGACGAATTGGTCCGCTTTCTGAGCATCACCATCTCTTTAACGTGTGCTAATTCCGTATACGATCATTTTAATGGGCTTCCAACAGTCCGTATCTGCTGATGTCTCCTGCTATCAAAAGCGGCGGCATTTCGGCAACCCGGAGATAAAAAGCGGCTATCTTGGCTTGAATACGGCGTAGCGGACGAAAGATTTGGAGGGGACGACGGTCGGCCGAAAAGCGCCACCGAAATGTAACGCACGCGTAGTTTTGAGGAGCGCCCCCGAAGTTGTGAGAACAACGAAATTTGCTGTCAAAAGACGTTATGTACTGTAACCCCTCTAACTAGCTTTGAACACCCACTCTATCCGAACTTCAACCATTGGCAGCAGTCCTCTGATAAAAGCCACTCTGCCGCCGCAACATACGCTGGGACTTGATTTCCGCAACACGAACCGCTAAGCCGGCATCTCCAGGCTTCCCACCGAAACCCTCCGCCTCCCCATCCCCTGCCGTCACAGAATGTAAAATTGAATTGCGAGCGGAAGCAGGAAACTCATCGCCAGAATCGGAAGGTCGCTGTTTCTCGTTTGAACGATGGCGATGTCGATCATACACATCTTCCATGGATTCGCAGTCGTAGTCGGTAATGGGTGGACAAAGCCCATCCTGGGCGTGTCCGCCTTTGAGCCTCTTCCGTTCAAAGTCCATGAACTCATTGTCCTCGTCAGCCAAAACGAATTGAATATCTGGTAAGCGACCCCGCTTTTTCGAAAAAGAACCTAGCATAGCATCATTGAGTTGAGTTGAGGAATCTTGTGAACACAGTGTCGTGCATGAGTACAAACTGCCAGGCGTGGAATCCAGGTTGAATTCTGAGCCACTCCGACCAGAAGTATCACCATCCGAGAAGGAGGTGTCCTCCGAGTCTTGTTGAACGACAATCGGGGTGAGCTGTACGTTTTGTTGGCTATACATGCCCGAATATTTCGGGATCTGTGGTCGTGGCTTCGATAATATGTCTTGTAACATCGATCCAGAATGTCCGAAGATGACTGCCCCTTGATTGTCAATGGACCCCGGGGGTACTATCGTGCCAATGGTGGATTTGGGGAGGATTTGCTGAAGGCGGTTGCACTGACAGTCAACGAAGTTCGACTCCTCACACGAATCGAACAACATCGAGTTCCCTTGATGCCACTGAAGCTTCTTTGGCGTTGATGTAAGATATTTGCGGTCTAAAGGGCAGCCGGCCCTGCGGTAGAGCCTTTTAAGCATAGGAATGCTTGTAGCTAAGAAGTCTTTCTCCTTGGGTACCCGTTGCCACGATCGGCAAAGATCTTTGTTCTCTGCCGCTGCGGCGGGTACGATGATGTCCTCAAACCCGTTTGCAAGAAGGACCAACGCATCGATATCTTTGGTAAGCATGGGCCATCCCCCATTGGTGTTGGAGAGTTTCGACTGCTTTTGACGAAATGGGGAATGCTGCTCCACTACCGCATTGAACTCGAATCCATTGAGATCATCACACCATGTGCTCTTGACCGTGGCTCCATTGTGGTTCTGTTCTTTTGCAACATTTTCTGCGACCAGAAAATCGAGTAGTGACCAGATGGTAGCTATTTCACTCTTGAACGTGTGGTGTTCCTCGTCAGACAGCTTGACTGACATATTTTTCAGGAGGACAGCCTTCGCTGATGAATTGACAGGAACGTTCGTATCGAGCGTGATGCGCTTTCCGGCCACTTCGGAAGGTTCAAGTCGGTGCCGGCATTGAATTATGTGAAGCATAACCTCAGATGCAGGTACAAGCCAACCTCGTCGCTCAGCAGTATCGTAAAGGACGACCGGGGTATTCTCTGCCCAGGAGACGATGTTACGGTATGGACCATCGCGCTTGAAGTGACATTTACCTTCCTTTACACCAAACTTGAAATTAAACGCGGCAGTGCCAAACTGTTGAAAACCGAGCGAAGCTCCGTCGAATTTCGTTGAGGAGTCGAGGTCGGTTGCCGTCGAATAGTGGATATTATCGTAGTTTGCTCGATCGGATCCCAAACATGATTGTGCGACTGAACACCAACCGACGAACGCTCGACACCGTTTGATGTCGTCAAGGCACATTTCCCGCAACAGAGCTCGGGGTCCGCATAGAGAAAGACCGTGACGATACGTGAGGTGTGTATCGGAATCTGCGCTGGAAACAACGTGCCATTGCACTCGATCCTGAATCTTCCGGACGGGAACAAACATGTGCGAGAAACTTTTCATCACCACGCCACCTTCAAACTCGACCGCGTGTTGTACACCTGCTATTCGAGCCAGGAGTTCCAGAGATATCTCCAAGCCTATCTCGTCTCCACGCAAGGGAATGGGGAAACCACACGCGATGACGGCCCCTGAAAATAACGGTAACCAGCACGCCATTTCTGTAACGTGCAACGGGCTGTGTTCAAATGCGATTACCATTTTCGATGCGGAGGAGGGTGGACGAAAAGAAGCCTTAGCATATGCCGCTTTTTCACCAAAGGGTGAGGTGCTCAGGGCGGACCCAAGCCATGCGAGCTGTTGCGCCAACTCAATGAGCAGATTCTCATCATGTCCCTCAGAGGTGACTTTGAGTTTGCCGTTAGGAGTAGTCTCGACGCTAATCTTCAATCCGATATAGTCCAAGGCTGTGATTCGATTAGTTTTCTTGGCTGGAATCATCTGCTCGGATCTACATACCGTCGTCTGTGTTAGTGCGGCTAGAATTCGAATCTCTAAGAGCAGCATCCAAGGCCTGCACTAGGACCATTCCGCTCTTGGGCCATGTCTGCCTGATGTACTCCTCACAAGTCGTGGCTTGAGCATAGAGTGCAGATCCAGTGATGACTATCACTTCGCCTATACTCGGGAATTGCTCGCCATACTGAAAGCGCATGTGGCTGGCGAGGGGCCAGTCCATATGAAAGCACCACTTCGAACGGTATGATCGGAGCTTCACGATCAATTCCATGTTTTCCATCGCGGGCGTTTCGTCGTGGAAGAGCTCCTGGTGAATTCTCAAAGCCGTTTCGTTGAGAATATCGCCGGACACTAACACATATCGAAGTATTTCAAGATCCTTGAGAGTCTGGGCTTTACTCTCATCATTCGTCGTCTTCAGAGGCACGATGAACTTTGATGACTTATCATCCTTGGGGTCGAGCTTGTCCGGGCCAAATTTTGCTAGAATACCACATCGTTTAAAAAGCGGTAGTTTTTGACCTAGGTCTTGTAGACGAGCTGATAGAGGCACTGTGTTGACCGTCCAAGCGACCGCGTTCTCACAGAAGTACCGAGCAATGTTGGTTCGGTAGCGTCGAATTAACTCAATTGCACCAGCTAGCACTTGGTGGCTTTGCTTGGACAAAGGAGCCAATAGCGCCTCCTCTGAGCCCTGGGATGGCCAAGAGCTAGGCAGCTTCGATGTCAACTCAATGGTGTAACCATTCAAGATGTCGTTGAGCAGCCTCTCCGTGGTTTCCTGTGCTTCTAAGAACAAATCGAATCGCCTCCCTGTGACCTCCTGTGATTGAGTCGATAATACGCAAGCAGCCCACTGTCGAGCACCAGCCTTCTCGAGCAGCGAGTCCCCAAAAAAGGCTATGAAACCTTGCAGAAAGTCTTGCGGTAGGTTCAGTACGGACTCTTCATATTGCGCCTTGTTGGCAACCACACTCCACGAGGGACTGCCTAGTCCGGCCAATATGCTACCTCTAACGTGCGAGTCGTCTGGGCCGCACTTGACAACGTCCCAAGTAGCGTGGGGCTCAGGTTGCCTTTGATCAAGTTGCTCAAGAATGCTTTTACGTATAGGCTTATGCGGGGACACTATTGCCGTACCCGTACTCCTTTCGATCTCATCTGAAGCTACGCACTTGACTGCGACCTCGGAATGTGACTCCGAGATATTGACCTCCGTAGTTGCAGATGGGTCAGGGCACCCACCATGAGGACTATCCGTAGTTCTTAGAGACTGGCCAGTTCCTTCGTGTTCCGTCGCTTTTCCCTGATCCGGTAGCTTCGGGCCAAAGTGACCGTAGCCCGTCATGGGATCGATCTCAGCTGATGTTGGCGTGCTTTCCAAGGGATAGGATGTGGCCATATGTGCCATAATGGGTGGGAGGATCCAATGAGAGTTGCATGCTGTTGTTGAGTTTGGACTAGGGGAGCGAGAGGTACCAATCGATAAAGGTTGGAATAATGTAATAGAAAAAGTGCGGTTGCGGTGCGAGCGATCGTGGGTGAGCGGCAGCAATCGTGCATGTTCGCTGGAGCCTTGAACATCCAAAGGATCCGATATATAACCGCTATCCCGAGAACCGTTGTCGTTTGATATTCGACTGAATGGGTCGTCCCAGCAGATGGTTGGCTGAATTTCCGCGTCTATATTGCCCGTTTGTTCACGAAAGTGTGCAGCTTCGCTATTATCCGCGTAAGTTGACGACTCTGACACCTGAGTCAAACATGGCGTTGGAATCGCATGTGTTGAAAACGTAAGCGGCTCGAATGGGCTTGGTTGTGGCGCATCATCTCCGGGTTCGTTGCTGCCATCGATCAAGATCAGTTGTATTGGGGAAAGCTCTGGGCTTACTGTCGCTCTTGATGTCTTTGTAGCAAATCTAGCCGAAAAAATTCCATGTTGCATCCCGGGAAGTCGCAGCGCAGCTCATCTTGCTCGTGATTCTTTTTATGTTGCCTACACAGCTTTCAGCCACTCAGTCGAAAATGAAATAGCTTCAAAAGCTACTTCGACGTACCTCAGGTGCTCGGCTCGTGTGTAAGACTGCAAAAGTTAACTTCTCTCTACTCAGACTAAGCGACACAGTTCCGCTCGCCATAGGGCACACCCGTGAGCCAAGCTTTGAAACCGCAGGAACGAAAGAAGTTAGATAGAAGCGAGCTCAGCTTACCCTGCCACATTCGCATCTGTGGACCTTTGACTTATGCTTCGATTTACTGATTCGACCGGTTCTAGAGTAGTGAACCGCGGCAGTCGTCGGGTCGTCAGCGGGCAAAGGAGCTTCTTTCTCCATAACGGGCTGGTGTTCGAAAGTTGGTGTTGAAGACCAGGCTGCGTCCTGCGGGGTTTAGATTCATATGTGTATTCCGTTCGTATTCAGCTCAGCCTTGCACTGCCACCATGCAATGCAAGAAGCCGCAGCTCAACGCATCTTTCAAGCAGCTCTAATCAAGTTGATGAAGCGCTCCTAGATGGAATTGTTCGGTATGTGCTCCAGACTGTCTGGGGGTTTGACCCATTGGCGGCTTCGTTGCGTCCGATGAACTCGAGCGCGCATGTCGGAGCAAACCACCAATGGTTTGAGAAGGATCGAATATTGGCCAGACATGGCTGCTCAAAATTGACGACTGAAAGTATTTTAACTAGGAAACTAGAATCTTCAAGGTCCTCACAGATACGATGGTCAGATTGCGTAGGGTTCGATTGACAGCAGGACGAGAATGGAGGAGAGAACGCTAGATGTTGAAAGGTGGGGCCACGCACGCACAGACCATGAAAATGTAGTCCACTTGCGCTCCTCCCACCTTGTGCTTCAACCACAATTCTTTCGTCCGAAATGACTTCAGCAGCAGAAGCGGCCGCGCTTGGCCACGCGAAATTCTGGGACGAGCGCTACTCGAAAGCCGCAGACGAGAAGCCAACCCACGAATGGTTCCGCGATTTCGCATCCCTGGAACCTTTTCTCGCAAAGCATCTCTTTTCGAGTCGTGATGCCGGATCGAGACCTCGAATAATGCATCTTGGGAGTGGAGATAGTGTATGAAGTTGACCAACCCACACGTGACGTTCACTGACATTGGCGGTAGACAGTACCCTATGATTTACTCAAGCGCGGTTACAGCAATCAAATATGCGTTGATTTTTCCTCCGTTGTCGTGGACATGATGAAGTCTCGGCATCCGGGAGAAGGTGTAGAGTGGACCGTTGGCGATGTGCGCGACATGCCCACAATTCCTACCCAATCGATCGACGTTGCGTTTGACAAGGGAACGCTGGATGCTATGATTCATGGGAGCCCGTGGAGTCCACCGGACGAGGTGATGGAGAATACGGGAAGGTATATGAAGGAGGTATGTGCTGCACTTTCTTCTATTCATTTTTGAAATGCTGATGACGGCAGGTCTTACGAGTGCTGAAAGATGACGGCTTCTTCCTGTACATCACATATCGACAGCCACACTTTGTCAAGCCTATCCTCAATCGCGATGATGAGTGGAAGCTTGAGATGGAGATTCTAGGTGGGGGCGATAGTTTTGAATACTTTGGCTTTATCTTGCGGAAAAACCAGCCAGGCTCTGCCACGGAGTAAGGTCTAGGATCGGGGAACGAAGTCAGCAAAGCTCATCCAGAAGGGTGTCAGGTGGCGACCACACTATCTTGCGATCACGACATGATGTATGCCCCCCGCGGCACGAGCAACACGACCCAAACATGACTTGACTTGGAAGATAGCAAACCTTTCCGCAAGGCCGACTGCTTTCGCGTCCGGGCCATGTGGGATGGGGTTACGGAGCGGCTGGCTGCATTGAAGGATACCAATGTCGTGGAGACGAGAATCATGGACTGTTGCACATTGCTACACGACACATGGCATGCAGAGGAAGAGGGCGAGGAATGAACATGGTTTGGACCGCACACACGAATTCTGACGAAGGTTTCATGTTGGCAGAATGCGTGGCGTCACTGCGCCTCAACGGCAGCAGAGCGCCTTACCCTGTTGGGCGAGCTTACTTGACTTTGCACCCTTTTGAGCTGTCAGATGTACCGCCATGATCAATTGGGGTTCATGCGGCGAGGCCTGACAATCCAGCGGACTCTCAAGGCCTGATAGGGGTGCTCTCTGGGTGAAGGAGAACAATTCCGTGTGTAATGGCGCTGCACCATCGAGGGCGCCGCCACTTCCGCAGCGCTAGGACCGCAAACCGTTGCTATGAATAAATGTCGTGCAGATCGGTGCAGCTGCGACGGAGTGGAGAATGGCCGAGGGCCCAGCACGCAGCTGCGCAGAAAGGAGTACGACGTGAACAGAGTCGTGCGTCGCGATGACGTTGCGGCCCTGGTACATAGCCGTTGCGATATGGGCCGGGTTTTTGCCTTGTTGACTCGCAGCGCTCACCTCGCATCATCACCGTTCGGCTCTGTGCAGCCTGGAGATCTCTCCTCCACGCTTGCGCCTCAAAAGCCCCCCAACGCTGCAGTAGCTCGCCAACTAAGCTTGCCATCCAGCTGTCAAGCCGCTGCACCCCGCTAGCAACCCAGACTCGGTCACAAAAACATCGCCCAGGCCCGTGTCGCCGCCGCTCGCTTTCGTTTCGCACGCTCGCTTTCCGCCATTCGACCATCGCAACTGCCATGGGCTGCCGTCTCTAGAGGGACCAGCACAGCGCCTCTGCTTTCTTCGGCTTTCCGCCACGCCGTTTCATCACCACCGGCCATCCCCGCCGCCTCGTGCTGCTTTTTTCCTCAGCTGGCCCGCCGCGCGTGTATTACTACCTCCTCCGCCGACCACCTCCTGCCGACGCACTCGCACTCGCGCTCAACCGCCGACCGCCGACCGCCTCACGCTCGACGACGCGTTCGCCCGCCGCACACGACCGCTGTGCGTCAGTCATACGTCTTGGCCGGTGGCCGGGCTACTACCACGAACCGAACGCTGGAGAAACATGAAGAGGTGCATCGTAGGGCGATGACGGTCACCTGTGCAGCGCCCAGGGGCGCCAACGCACAAATTCACTGTGAACAGCGCGACCTCCCCTCCCTCCAGCCCACGCAACCCCCGCCCCGACCACGACGGAAACAACGCATGGGCTCTCTCCCCCACCTCCTGTCGACCCTCGTCCTCGTCCTGGCCCTCGCGAGCCTGCCCGTTGCGAACGCCGTCTTCATCAATTTCGAGAACTGCCTCGCGCGCAACTACCGTAATGCGGCAGATCCCGTGAGGCTGCAGTGGAAGCCTTTGCACGTTTGGGCCGCCTTCGATACGGAGAACCCTAGGCATCACTTGAATGTCACTGTATATGGAAATGTCACCGGGCAGGCGGAGAATGGCGACTATCCCTCGCGAGACAGCGAGGACTGGCAAAACCCGAACAAGCCGTTTGGCAAGATCATTGACCAGAGCCTAACCAACAACAAGTACTCGACCCTCTTTGCCGACTTCACCGCCCTTACGTACTCGTCATGGAGCTCGGGCTCCCAACGATTCTGCAACTATACCCTCAACGCTACATGTCCAATTGGGCCGGCGTGGCCCAAGAACGAGACGGATGAGAATGGCCCCAGAGTCAACGCCAGCGATCCATACACGCTACCCGCTTTCAGTGTTGGAAGAGACTTTTACAGCACCTACTCCTTCGCTACCTGGCAGGGCACCATGAGAATCATAACGGGCGATGCGTCCGCCATCACTCTAGGCTGTGTCTCTACCACTATTACTCCAGACCTAGGGAGCGCCCTGTCCAGCGCACTCGCCTACTTCCCCGCTGCCATTTTGGCCCTGGTCGCCATCGCTACCATCTTCGCAGCAACGTGCGCACCCTGGGGAGCTACCAACATATTCCGATGGACCAGCAATTATGGCCGTGACGAAGATCTGATTCGCTTGGTCACACCCGGTTTCGGAGACTGTCTGCAGTACATCCAGTTTATCGTCCTGGCGGGTAGTCTGAGCCTAAGCTATCCCGGATACTTTCAGCCCGTCATCAGCCAGGCTAGCTGGTCGGTACTCATGTTCAACTCAAGCCTAGTTACCCACGGGAACGGAACACAGAGCCTCGTCGACGGAATCTACTTTGCCAACGGCACGTACGGTCTCTCGCGACTCGGCCAATATGTGGGCATGACGGACGATCAGGATATATGGGCGGGCATGGCTGTATGGCTCTTAGTCCTCGTCGCAATCGTGACTGTGCTCGTTCAGTTGGGGTTTCTCGCTGACTGGTCACTCCGTGCCTTGGCCAAATCCCCAAACACAGATCTACGCGGGAAGAACTGGCCGTTTACTGCAGGGAACATTGTTCGCATCATGTTCAATTACTTTTTACTACCCATCATCACGCTCTCCTTCTTTCAGATGGTGGTAGCACCGGAGTCACCCGCGTCTGTTGTGGCAACAGCAGTTGTTCTTCTCATTGGCGTCACCGTATTCGCCATCTGGATTTTCTGGTTCATCTTCACGACTCGTCCGCGTGCTCACCTCTTCGATGACCTTCCTACTGTTCTCACCTACGGACCTCTTTACAATACGTATTCGGACGACGCGGCACCGTTCGCCTTCATCCCCGTTTTGTTGAACGTTATCCGAGGCATAGCTATTGGAGCTATTCAGCCCTCTGGAATCGCGCAAATCATTATACTTGCCATTTGCGAAGTAATCTTAATACTGACACTACACGCTTTCCGACCGTTCCAGTCGAACACGTCGATGAACGCCTACCATACGTTCTTCTCCTCTGTCCGTCTCATCACCACACTCCTCATGGTCGCCTTCGTACCAACGCTCGGCGTGTCTGAAGCAGCCAAAGGTTGGATCGGCTACGTGATCCTGCTTCTTCATGCCTTTGTACTGGTGTTTGGCTTCTTCCTCAATTCCCTCCAGACTATTATTGAAATCGCCGCACGACTCACAGGCGCCGGAGCCGACCAAAGGGGCGGCCTCACGAAGGTCTTTGGTAAGAGGCAACTCGCGAAGCGGAACCACAACCACCGGCATCAACGCAGCAGCCTCAATTCAGAAGGAGCTATGCTCACTCAAGATGGTGATAAGATGGGCGGCACGCGAACACGAAGTCTGTCGGGTAGCTCTGCAATCCTCCTCAATGGGCCTTATGGAAGCCACCGTGGAAGCGTTGGCTTCGATGGATTCAGTCAAGGCGGCGAATACAGCCTCGGCAACACCAGCCCAGGAACACCTGCCACACATGCGGCGCCATTCAACTTCCTCGGTGGATCTTCGCAAAGCTCACGCCGGCCTACGATGGGTGCTACGATGGACGCTGCAGACCCATACTACCGACCGCCAAGACCACGAAAGCAAACAATGGACTCGATCACTCCTGTCGTGCCCGGCAGAAGGTCTGGCAGTGCAGACATTACAAATGCTCCGTATGCGGATAACCCGGACCAAGCCGAGAGTGGCGATGCAGGGGAAGGGCCATCCTCGTGGTCACCCAACCGCTCCATCACGCCTGCATTCCTCCGGATGCACAAGGACGATTCAGACCCGAACGTTAACCTAGAAGATGGCAAGAATACAGACTACTCGGTCCGAGAGTCGGATTTCTACTACGGTCTGCGCGGCCCCGCTCTGTCAGCTCAGCCCACGCGGAAGCTAAAGACGGGTCCCGCCGATCCCATGGGACCGGTATCGTCAGCCACTGGTTGGTTTAAGAGTCTTGGAGTCTTTGGCGGGAAGAGGAAGGAAAAGGGCAAGGGCTTCGAAGTCGTCCGCAGTACGCGCATGCCGCCTCAGATGATGATTGCGGAGGAGGAAGAGGAGTCACCGCCCATATTACAGGAACCGTATCGCGACAGTCCTGGTACGCCAACTGGCGGCAAAAGGTCACTGCAGCGGGAAAGCCCAGACACGAGTGCTGCGGCTGCGGCTGCGGCTGGAGCTGGAGCCGGGCTTGGAGGTGCGGCTGCAGCTGCGGTTGCCAGTAGTATACGGCGCCCTATCGAGAGTGACTCGGAAGAAGAAGATAGCGACGACGGTTACGACTATCAGTCTATGCAGAAGGTGTCGGATGTTGCGCCCAGCTTAGGTCCCATTGACGCCGGAGGCGGCATCGAGCTTCCCAGTAGGATAGGGTCGCGCGCATCGCACGTGTCGCGAAGCCATCCCTCTGGCCGTGCGCCAAAGATCCCGCGCAAGAGCTCCCGACGGACGCCCTCGACTGACAAAGCAGTGTTGGATACCAGCTCGCGGCTTTCCACGGTCATGGACTCGGCACCCGGCACGCCTGGGCGATTGTCGGGACGTCCACGGTCTGGGCATGGTCAGCATCTCCAACCTACACCAGGTGGTCTTCCTATACGACTTCCATTTGGATCAACAGAGCCGTCACCTTCACCTGATCACTCGGCTGCATCGAGTCTCTATCCGACGGACAACAACAGCGAGTTCAACGTGCTTGACGGTGCTGACCAATTGATGCCGCCGCCAAACCTCCAAGCTAGCGAACGACCGTTGAGCACCGGTTACGTGCACCAACACCACGTCGAACGCGATAACTTCCAAAACCCAGGATACGACGCCGGGAACCTTCTCGAAGCTTCCGCGGAGATTGTTGACAGGACAAGGACAATGAGCACACAGCGGAGTGGTAATTCGTACAAGTCGCGCTGACGGTCTATTGATGAGAGCATACGCGCGCAGCCTATACAAGATTGTGTCGGCAAAGAGGCCGACAAGAATGTTTTCTGTTTACAAGGCCTTTTTATTGTAAATCAAGCTCCGGATTCATTTTTCTTGGTAGCGAGCATACAGGCTTCGGCGACACGAATTTCCTTCATTTGTAAGATTTCCTTGCATTGTACATTTTACTGGTTTTGACCAAAAGCGGTTGTTTTGGCGTTTTGAGCGCAGTCGGCCTGGGTGGTTGTATTTGGGCTCTTCAGCATATGGACTTTATTATTTAGCGGAGGGCGTAGATGGTGGTGCAGGGGGTACATGCTAGCATTGGTGGTGTTGAGGGCGGTCTTTTAGTTTGTATGCGTTGACGTGATGTCAATGTAGATGCGGCAATACAATAATTCAACTACTCCTATCCTTGCTTGTAGCCATGAGGCGAAGATGCATTTGGGTCAAGGCGGATCTTGGGGAATGCTGCTCGGAGAATGGTTGCTCCCGGCGTCTCTGGATGGAGCGAGGCACGTGCGTGTGTGCTCTCTGGGGCCAGGCCGGCGATAAGATCAGATGTACGGGAGCCAAGGGCCAGCTTCACGCACGCCCGCACCCTCCAAGCTGCACCAGGGTTTCCGCACGCTCAGGGTGGGAATCAGCCTTGTTCATCCTTCTACTCCTCTCACTGTTCGTCACGGCAAGCTGGCTGTCTTGCTACACGGACCGCCCCCGAGTGAACCGCGCCCCTCGGTCGGTTGTTGACGACCCGGACCCACCTTGGACGGTTGGGTGAAGGTGCATTCACCTGCACGGCAACACGCTTTAGCGAGAGGTGAGTGGAACTGCCGGCTACCGCGACGTCTCGGAGACTTGCTTACGAAGGCGTACAGTTCCTCGCATTACTAAACAGTGGCGGCATGGTGCCATGAGCCTATCCACCTCCCCCGACACGAGTCCGTCCTCCACCACCCTCGCGCCCGCCGGTCCCACCATGGACCGTAGACACGGCCGACCGCATTCATACAGCACCCCCTCGCTGCCTCACCAACTCGAAGGCGCCCAACACAGCTCCGGAGCTACTGCGCCGTCACCGCACCCGCCTCGCACGCATTCACACGGCGCTGTTGCCTCGCACTTCCTCGCCCAGCCCAACAATGCATACGGAGGCCAGACGTGGATGGATTTTTTGCGTGAATCGGGCGTCGACCTGAATGCTACACATACACCACATCCCCTCCAGCTCCAACAAGCTCGACAGGCCCATGCCCAACGACTTGCACAAGCACAGCTCCAGCCGCAAATACAGGCGCAGATGGTACGTAACTGGGGGGTATCTCAATGAGCTTTGTTGACTTTGTAACCCAACCTTTAGGATGCCCAGCTCAATACGAATAGAAGGCTGCCGCCGCTGCCACACGAGAACTATTCGCGGGACAACCGATTCGCAATCCCTCCACGCCCACATTCTAGTGAGACGAGCTCGAGCTCGGCGGACAGGAAAAGAAGGCTGACAGCTGCCGAGTCACCCATAAGACGGCCGGAAGGAAGAAGGACGCACGAGGGGAGTGCTGGACCGAGTGCGGGTGCAAGTGGGAGCGCTGCAGATCCCATACTGTTAGATTCTCCTCCACCGCCGCAGCAGTACCCAAGTCAAAGTAGCCTCGATGCGGCTGGTGGAGGCATACGAAGAGGCAGCGAGTTCGTGCTCCCCCCTTGGCAGTCGGACGCATCGGTCACGCATTGTTTCGTGTGTGGGAGCCAATTCACATTCTTCTACCGGAAACATCATTGTAGGTACGTT